>ULVU01047552.1_pt1 | contig 17360 bp, 15 predicted proteins | sample 1959731 | NCBI WGS metagenome assembly ULVU01 (sample SAMEA4835794, study PRJEB28245) | human gut metagenome | biome: gut microbiome; material: fecal sample | place: Denmark | collected 2008 | reverse complement strand
GATTTCAATGCCGGCGTACTGGTAGAGGATAAGACCATGGACGAGGAGACTAAGGCTTTGTTTGATCTGGTAGTGGAGACCGCTTCCGGCAGGCAGGTATGCAGCGAGGCAGCAGGCTTCCATGATATGGCTATTTTCAAGCAGGGTGTAACTCTGTAAAAGATCATACACAAAACGGCGTTCTTTTGTTACAATAAACGTGCAGGAGAACGCCTTTGTTATATAGGAGGAACTATGACAATTCAGGAAATCAAGGCACTTCCCCGTACGGAGGAAGGCATCTTTGACTTAAAAAAGGTGCAGGCAGCTGTGGGATGCAGGAACATCTATCAGGCTGCGGATCTGGTATATCCAACATATGCGGCATATGAGACCACCGAGAATAAAAAGGAAGGATATCCGGATATCATGGCGCAGATGCGTGTGCTGAAAAAGCATGCGGAGAGCGAATTCACCGCGGAAAACGGCGCGGATTACACTGCAGCACTGCTTCATACCGTAGAGCAGATCAGTCCGGAGATCTATGAGAATTACAGAGAGCTTTTAGATAATTTCCGTGGTGCCGTGAAGCGTATGCTGGAGCAGTATTATGATGCAAAAACGAAAACCTTCGCTATGGATGAAACCTCGGAAAAAGTATTCTGCGGTGCCGTACAGAAGGCATGCGGGGAATATTTACTTTTAGCGGAAAAATATCAGGAGTGCATGAGGTAGAAACGAGAGGAAACAGCGCATGGAAATCAGACATATTATGCATACTGCCCGTAGTGTGACTATAGAGATCGCAGACGGTGGCAGGTATTTTACAAAACAGTCCATAGAATTACGATTAAACGGTGAGCCCACCCTCACTACAGAGAAGACCATCACTTCCTTGTTTGATTTAAAGCCGGATCAGAAATATGTGGTGGAAGCTTACGTGAATGGTGAAAAGCAGGGTGAAGTATCTTTCAAGACAGATTATGAGTATGTGACCCTGGATGTGACCAGATTCGGTGCCAAAGGTGACGGTGAGCACGACGATACCCACTTTATCCAGGCTGCCATCATGGCATGCCCGGTGAACAGCAGAGTATATTTCCCCGCAGGAACCTACCGTATTACCAGCCTGTTCTTAAAAAGCCACATCCGTATCGAACTGGCAGAGGGTGCGGAGCTTAAGGCATTTACCGACAGAGAGAAATTCCCCACATTCCCCGGCATGCTACAAAGCTATGATGAGACCGACGAGTACAATCTCGGCACATGGGAGGGGAATCCCTTACCTATGTTCTCCGGCATCATCTGCGGTATCGGTGCAGAAGACGTGGTGATCTACGGACAGGGTAAGATCAACGGCAACGCTTCTAAGGAAAACTGGTGGAAGGATCCCAAGGTCATGAACATTGCGTTCCGCCCCAGACTGTTTTTCATCAGCGGATGTAAAAATGTGACTTTACAGGGAGTGACCTTCTGCAATTCGCCTTCCTGGACATTGCATCCCTATTTCAGCAACGATCTGAAATTCATCGGTGTGACCGTGCAGAATCCCAGCGATTCTCCCAACACCGACGGACTGGATCCCGAGTCCTGCAAAAATGTGGAGATCCTGGGCGTGCGTTTCTCACTGGGAGATGACTGTATCGCAGTCAAGAGCGGCAAAATCTACATGGGCAAAAAGCACAAGACTCCTTCCGAGAACATCCACATCCGCCAGTGCCTGATGGAGAACGGTCATGGTGCTGTAACTCTGGGCAGCGAGATGGCAGGCGGCGTAGTGAATCTGACGGTGGAGGACTGCATTTTCCGTCATACGGACAGAGGCCTGCGTATCAAGACCCGCCGCGGCAGAGGAAAAGATGCGATTCTAAGCAACATTATTTTCCGGAATCTGACCCTGGATCATGTGATGACACCGCTTGTGGTCAACTGCTTCTACTTCTGCGATCCCGACGGCAAGACCACCTATGTCCAGTCCAGAGATGTCTACCCTGTGGATGACAGAACACCGCAGGTGAAAAAGATGGTATTTGAAAATATGGATTGCACCAACTGCCATGTGGCAGCAGCTTATTTTGACGGACTTCCGGAGCAGAAGATCGAGGAGATCTACATGAAGGACATCTCCATCAGCTATGCCGAGGATGCAAAATGTGATGTACCTGCCATGTCGGATGGTGTAGAAAAAAGCAGTAAGAGAGGACTTTTTGCAAGAAATGTTGCAAAATTGACCCTGGATAACGTGAGAATCGAAGGACAGGTTGGAGAGGCTTACGAGCTGGAAGGCGTGGATGAGCTGATCCGGCGTTGATATAATGAGCGCAAGTGAGCCAATATGCTTGCATAATTGGCGAACGGCGAATTTGATCATGATCGTTGCGAAGCAACGGTAAGCACCGTAGGTGCGAATCATGATATAACGAGCGCACGCTACAGTACGACAAACATAAGAGAATACGGTCCAAGAGCCGTGATCGGAATGGAGGAAATTATGCAGTTAGGAATCCGTTTACATGATACGAAAAAGCTTCCTTTTGAGGAACGTATTGCCAATGTCCATGAGCTTGGCTTTGCCTGCGGACATCTGGCACCCGGTAAGGTGATCACCGAGTTTCCCACTACCGATGAGGCACTGACCCCGGGACTTGCCATGTATATGAAAAATGTATTTGCGAAAAATCAGGTGGATGTTGCGGTGCTTGGATGCTATCTGAATCTGGCAAATCCCAATCCAGAACAGCTGGCGAAGATCACACATCGCTATATGGCGCACATCCGCTTTGCCTCCTGGCTCGGCTGCGGTGTCGTCGGAACCGAGACCGGTGCCCCGAATGAGACTTATACCGCGGTACCTGAATGTCACGGCGAGGAAGCATTACAGACCTTTATCACAAACCTCCGTCCCGTTGTAAAATACGCCGAGGAGATGGGAGTTGTCATGGCAATCGAGCCCGTATGGAAGCACATTGTCTACAACCCGGCAAGAGCCAGAAGAGTACTCGATGAGATCGCATCCCCCAACCTCCAGATCATCCTCGATCCTGTCAATCTTCTCGACTACTGCAACTACAAAGACCAGGTGGCAATCGTCGATGAGGCAATCGATGTCTTAGGACCCGATGTGGCAATGGTACACCTGAAGGATTTTATTCCCGAAGATGGGAAGCTTAGATCCGTAGGCTGCGGTCTGGGACAGATGGATTACACCTCCATCCTTAAGTTCATGAAAGAGCGCAAACCCTACATCCATGCTACCCTCGAAGATACCACGCCTGAGAACAACCTCCAGGTGAAAAATTTTATTCAGGGACTCTATGACAATCTCTAAAGATGTGATATACTCTTACGAGAGTATTCCCAGTATACTAGTAGGAACAATAAAAATAAGCTAAAGCATGGGAACCTTTAAGTTCCCATGTTTTTTTATACTTGGAATTTTCACGATCCGGTTCCCTGACCGTGCGGTGTTTGCTGTGCTGGATGAAAGGGGGACAGCACAGCTGCGTGCAATATAGTTAAATATAGTTATAAGAAAAGGAATCTACATCTATGTTAAACGAATTTTCCAGAACCGAATTACTCCTCGGCAAAGATGCCATGCAGCGTCTTTACCACGCCCGTGTCGCCGTCTTCGGGATCGGCGGAGTCGGCGGCTATGTCGTCGAAGCCCTTGCCCGCAGCGGAGTCGGCGCCTTTGATCTCATTGACGATGACAAGGTCTGTCTGACGAATATCAACCGCCAGATCATCGCTACCCATCAGACGATCGGCAAATACAAAGTAGATGTCATGGAGGAGCGGATTCATCTGATCAATCCTGAGGCACAGGTGGTAGGACATAAATGCTTCTATCTCCCGGAGACTGCCGATCAGTTTGATTTTTCCCAGTACGATTACGTCGTGGATGCCGTGGACACTGTGACTGCAAAAATCGAGATCATCCTGCGCGCAAAGGAGGCCGGAGTCCCTGTCATCAGCTGTATGGGTGCCGGCAATAAGCTTGACCCCACACAGTTCCGTGTGGCGGACATCTATAAGACTACCATGTGCCCGCTGGCAAAGGTCATGCGCAGAGAGCTGAAAAAACGCGGTGTGAAAAAACTGAAGGTTGTCTACTCTACCGAAGCTTCCCTGAAGCCTCTCGAAACTATGGAAACCAGCTGCCGGACGGGCTGCGTCTGTCCTCCCGGCACCGTCCATAAATGCACCGACCGGAGAGCAATTCCGGGCAGTATTTCCTTTGTCCCTTCCGTGGCGGGGCTGATCATCGGTGGAGAGGTGATCAAAGACCTCATTCAGGAGGGAAAAGCACAAAAAGAATAGCTTTTTCAACCGGAGTGCGTTATAATCTTTTTATCTATTAAGCTGTCAGGGGCTGTTCCCGGCAGTCCATTTTAGAAAGAATATACAAAGGTCATAAGGGTACAAAGGAGGTTATTTTATCTATGGCAGAAGCGGTAAAAAAGGAACAGACAGAAGGGGAAACTGTCTCACTGGACAACATGAAAGATCTCAAGGGGAAAAAGGGAGCAAATCTGATCGTCAAGATCCTCGCGATGGTACTGATGCCGATGCTGGTCATCATATTTTTTGCGATGCTGGCATTGAAGGCAGTCGGCAACAACACCGCGGAAACGCTTGTGAAGGAAGAGCTGGCTGCTACGGAATATGCGATGCAGCTGAATCTGGACAGCGCTTCTGGGGAGGGCTTCCGTTATGAGAACGGCAGTCTCTGCAAGGGCGAGATCAATTTTACAGAGAATCAGAGCTTTTTCCAGAATTTCACGAGCAATACCAACGTAGATGTGGTACTGTTCTGGGACAAGGAAGCGGCAGCAGCAAGCTTTGACTATTCCGGCATCGTACTGAGTGATTCTGTGGCATCCAAAGTACTGTCAGGATCGGAATATTTTGACACTTCCCTGAAGCTGGGGGATACCAGATATTATGCATATCTGACACCGATTACCGGAACCGACGGCAAGACAGCGGGGGCTCTGGCAGTGGCGATCCCGGTGGAGCACGTGAAAGAACTGTATTCCGGCATTGTGAGATCCAATACGATCTTTATGTATGTGCTGGCACTGATCTTCTGTATCAGTACGATTTTAGTCGTACGTCTGATTTCCAGAGCACTGCTTGGTGTGGTCAGCAATCTGGATCAGGTGGCTGAAGGCAGGCTGAATTTTGATATCTCCACGAAGCTGGTAAACAGAACCGATGAAGTCGGCAAAATTGCCAGAGCGGTGCATTCCGTTGTGGTAGGCTTCTCCCGGATCATTACCAATATCCACAGTTCCATGCAAGAGATGGATGAATTCACCGGAACTTTTTCGAGCAATTTTGACAGTATCGGACAGTCTATTTCCGCAGTCAATACCGCGGTCAACGAGATTGCGCAGGGCGCTACCACTCAGGCGGCAGACACCCAGAAGGTCAGCGAGAGCATGAACGATATGAGCAATGCGCTGAACCGCACAGCAGACAGTGTGAACGTACTGAGTAGCAGCGCAGCCAACATGAAGGAAAGCAATGCCACCGTGGACAGCACCCTGAAGGAACTGTTGAAGATCAGCTCTCATACACAGCAGTCGGTGGATCAGGTGCAGGAGCAGACCAATATCACCAACGAGTCCGCACAGGCGATTCAGGCAGCTACCGATATCATCGCAGGTATTGCGAACCAGACCAACCTGCTGTCATTAAATGCCAGCATTGAGGCAGCGAGAGCCGGTGAGATGGGCAGAGGCTTCGCAGTCGTAGCGGAAGAGATCCGTGGTCTGGCAGACCAGTCCAAGGAATCCGCAGACAAGATCCGCGGCATCGTGGAGAACCTGATCAGCAATTCCAACCAGAGCGTAGAGATTATGAATGGCGTAGTCGGCGAGATCCACCAGCAGAATGAGAAGCTGGGCAATACACTGGAGGTATTCGACACCCTGAATCAGGAGGTTCAGAATGTCGTCGGTGAGATTAACGTGATCTCCGAAGAGCTGGATCATATCGAAGCATACCGGACAGATGTAGCGGACAAGATCGACAGTCTGACCGAGATCTCCCAGAATAATGCAGCCAGCACCGAGGAGACGGCGGCGACGATGGATCAGCTGTCAGAGATCGTGGAGGATTGCCGGAAGGCCACCGTACAGCTGAATGTGATCGCAGACGAGCTCAGTGCGAATGCAAAGAAGTTCCAGATCTAGGAAGCCGGGGACATTACGGGATACACGAAGAATATGGGGGCACTGCTGCAGATATTTGCGGCAGTGCCTTTTCTGGAAAGGAGAGACCTGTGGAAGATACAGCCATACTGGATCTCTACTGGGCGCGGGACGAGCGCGCTATTACAGAGACACAGAAATCCTATGGAAAATACTGTTACAGCATCGCTTACCATATTTTACATGACAGGGAAGACACGGAGGAGTGCTTAAACGATACGTGGATGCGGGCGTGGAATGCCATTCCACCGAAAAAACCGAACCGTCTGGAGCTTTTTCTGGGAACAATTACCCGCAATCTGTCGTTTGATAGATGGAAGGGGCGTCATGCACAGAAGCGGGGAAACGGCACGATGGATATGGCACTGGATGAACTGGCGGAATGCATTCCCGCAGCTCACGATACGGAAAGTATTGTGGAAGCAGCGGAGTTAGAGCGGAGCATCAATGCTTTCCTGCATACGCTCTCCGAACAGGAATGTAATGTTTTTTTACGAAGGTACTGGTTCGTGGAGGAGTATGTCCAGATCGCAGAGCGTTATGGCATGAATCTGAATACGGTGAAGACATCCCTGTTCCGCACGAGAAAAAAGCTACAGAAATATCTGGAGCAGCAGGGAATTGTCTTGTAAGAGGAAGAGAAGATGAGCGAGCAAAACAGAGAAAAAGAAGAAAGATTGTTCCGTGCCCTGTCCGGTGTGGAGGAGGAATTACTGCATCGGAGTGAACAGAATGAAGGTGTGGAAAAGCGGAAAGCAAATGGGAAAATACGCAGATTTCCTCTATACTATGTGTCCCGCATTGCGGCAGCCTGTCTTTGCTTCGTGGCCATGGGGGCTGTGTTTGTGACAGTACGCAACAGCTCCAAAATGGCAGACAGTACAAGCAATGACGCGGCGGCACCGCAGTCAGCATACAGCGCAGGCGCAGAAAGTGCGGCACCGGCGGAAAATTTTGCAGCGGCGCAGGCAGAGAATGCCGCAGAAGAGGCGGAGATGGCAGAAGTGACCGCAGATATGCCGGAAGGTGCTGTGGCGGAGGTGACGGCAGACGCGGATGGCGCTGTTACAGGGAATCTGCAGGCGGCACAAAAAAATGACAGCATGGATGAGAAGCAGAGAAGCCAGCCCGCTGTAAGCGGCAATGAGGCGTCCGGTGCAGAGGACAGCATGGAAGAAGCAGAACAAGATCAGGAAGAGACACTTATAGAAAAACAGAATAGCCCCTCCTTAGAGAAAATGAAAACGAAAGGGCAACAATAAGCAATGAGTATGATAGAGAAACATGACATGACCCAGGGAAAGATACTGTTGCCTTTAGTATCGTTTACGATTCCCCTGGTACTGGGCAATCTGTTTCAGCTGACCTACAACGCTGCGGACTCCGTGATCGTAGGAAAATACGTGGGAGAGCAGGCACTGGCAGCAGTGGGAACTTCCACACCGATCATGAATATAGCGATCCTACTGATCAGTGGAATGTGCATGGGAGCCAGCGTCTTAATGAGCTCCCAGTATGGTGCCAAGGATTATGATACTCTGTCGAAGCAGATCAGCACCACCATGCTGGCAGGTTGCGGATTCTCTGTGGTATTTTCATTGCTCATGCTGCTGCTTGCGACACCGGTGCTTCGGCTGATCCGGGTGCCAGAGGCTGCGATTCCGGAAGCTGCGGTATATCTTCGGATCATTTTCCTGGGACTGATATTTACATTTATCTATAATTTCCTGGCGAACACTATGCGGGCGCTGGGAGACAGTAAGACACCGTTGTATTTTCTGGTAACCAGTGCTTTTTTAAACATTTTCGGAGATCTGTTCTTCGTGGTGGTATTACGATGGGGCGTGGCGGGAAGTGCCATTGCCACAGTGTGCAGCGAGGGCCTGTGCTGCCTGCTATGCGGCATTTATATCAAGAAAAAGATTCCACTGTTATGCCTTGGGAAAAAGTGGTGGGTCTTTGATAAGAGCCTGCTTGGTAAGACTGTCAGCTACGGCAGCACCAGTGCCATGCAACAGGTATGCTTACAGCTGGGCAAGCTCATCATTCAGTCAGTAGTCAATACTCAGGGTGTGGCGGTTATGGCAGCATTTACCGCAGTGAACCGCGTGGATGATTTCGCTTATACGCCGCAGCAGAACATCGGACATGCCATGACGACTTTCCTGGCGCAGAACAAGGGCGCCGGACACAAAGAGCGCATGAAGAAAGGTTTTCAGACAGGATTGTTGATCGAGCTGGTCTATTCCATCGGTTTGTTTGCGGTGATCTGGGGCCTGGCTCCGCAGATCATGACTCTGTTCGCCGAGGATGGGGATGCGCAGGTGGTATCTCTCGGAATCAGTTATCTGCACCTGATCTCCTGGATGTATATCCTGCCGGGAATGACCAACGGAATCCAGGGATTCTTCCGTGGCATCGGCGATCTGAAGGTGACACTGTACAGCACCTTTATGAATATGTTGGGCAGAGTTGTGGCGGTATTCGTGATGCTGCGTCTGCTGCATATGGACTTCGCCAGTCTGGCGTGGGCCAACATGATCGGCTGGATCGTGATGCTGTTGTTCGAGATACCGTTATTGGTGAAATCCCTGCGCAGCGGCGAGTGCAGGTAGAGTGAAAGGTAGGAAAAAGTTTTTCGGACCCGTTGTACTACTGTGGAAAAAATGGTATGATAAATTTAATGATGTATAGCTGCTTTGGCGGCGGATTGAGAGGATGAAATGGACAAGATTATTTTAACGGGCGACAGACCCACCGGCAGACTACATGTAGGACATTATGTTGGATCTCTCAGGAGACGTGTGGAGCTGCAGAATTCCGGCGAATATAAGAAGACCTTTATCATGATCGCAGATGCACAGGCTCTGACGGATAATATCGAGAATCCCGAGAAGGTGCGCCAGAATATAATCGAAGTGGCACTGGATTACATGTCTTGTGGACTGGATCCTGCTAAGGCTACGATTTTCATTCAGTCTCAGATCTCCGAATTGTGTGAGCTGACTTTCTATTATATGGATCTGGTGACCGTAGCCAGATTACAGAGAAACCCGACTGTTAAGAGCGAGATACAGATGCGTAACTTCGAAGCGAGCATTCCGGTAGGCTTCTTTACTTATCCGATCAGCCAGGCTTCTGATATTACTGCGTTTAAGGCAACGACTGTTCCGGTAGGTGGTGACCAGCTGCCGATGATCGAGCAGACCAGAGAGATCGTGCACAAGTTCAATACCGTATATGCACCGGTACTGGTAGAGCCTAAGGCACTTTTACCTGAGAACGAAGCATGCCAGAGACTGCCCGGCATCGATGGTAAAGCAAAAATGAGCAAATCCCTGGGTAACTGCATCTACCTGTCAGACAGTGCAGATGATGTGCGCACCAAGATCATGAGTATGTACACCGATCCGGAGCATCTGTTAGTCAGCGACCCCGGACACCTGGAAGGCAACACCGTATTCACTTATCTGGATGCTTTCTGCCGGCAGGAACATTTTGAGAGATATCTGCCGGATTATGCAGATCTGGACGAACTGAAAGCACACTATACCAGAGGCGGTCTGGGAGATGTGAAGGTGAAGAAGTTCCTGAATAATGTTATGCAGGAGACTTTGGAACCGATCCGTAACCGCAGAAAAGAACTGGAGAAGGATATTCCCGCAGTTTATGATATCCTGAAAAAAGGCAGTGATGAGGCACGTGAAGTGGCAGCGCAGACTCTGGCTGAGGTGAAGAGTGCAATGCGTATCAACTACTTTGAGGATGCAGAGCTGATCCGGATGCAGAGCGAGAAATACGAAGGACAATAAAGACGAATTATTAAGAAAAAGGACATTTCCGGAGATTGGAGATGTCCTTTTTTGTATACACTGAATACGCAGGCCATTTATTATCAGTTGTTGCCGTAATTGACATACAGCGATGTCTTTTGGAAATACTGAGCGACCTTCCTGCTGGTGGGATCTTCCGGGTCACCGGGGAGATCACCGGTATAGATCAACGCCGGCTGATGCGTAAACGGTGTCAGTATCACATCCGTAACCTCCGGATCATTCAGGAGAAGCAGACGGTCTTCGTATTCCGCGGCGTAGGCAGCGGCTTCCCCATCTGTCAGTACCCGGATGGCTTTCATGGCGGAAGTTTCCTGCCACAATCCGGTACAGAGGATGCTGAATAACAGAACTGCCATAGCAAGATAACGAGCGGTGTTAAGCTTTCCTGAGACTTCTATTCTCTCCGGGGGGTTCGGTCGTGCCTGCATTTTCAGAACCACAAAGCCGATCCAATAGAAGAATACGGTAAAACTGATCAGTAGGAACATATAATAGACGATGGCAACCGCCCGGCCCGGTCCCGTGGAGTTCATGGTATAGAACAGGGGACAGGACATGGAGCAGAACAGTCCGTAAGCATAACCGGTAAACAGAATAGGGTGGGAGAAAAATGCTCCGTTTTTCTTCTGCAGGATCCGCAGGAAGACCGGCAGCAGAAGCAGCGCGGCAAGCACCCACCACAATCCCGTCCAGGCAAGGGTATAACGGATGCCCTGTAACAGACATTTTGCAATCGCTTTCCAGGCAGGAATCTTCCACATGCCGCTTTGACGTACGTGATTGCCGGGAGCTATGGCGCTTACGGCGAAGGACAACAGGAGAACGACAGAAGTAATCCCGCAGATATATGCTTTTTTATTTTTCTGTAACAGTAACAGAAGTGTTATGGTTACTGACAGAAGCATACAGGGAAGAAGAGAAACATAGTTGCCGCCGCCCAAAAAGACAGCGAACAGGAGTAGTGGAAGCAACAGGATCCGCTTTCCATTGTCCAGGTAGCGAAACAGTGTGCCGAGGAAAAACAGTGTCACGGCAAAGAAACCGGTGTAATACATGGAGCCATTGTACCAGTAGAAGCTGTCACATTGAAATTCACTGTCTGAATACACAGAAAGCTGAGAATGGAAGAAACGGTGATCCATTCTCCGCAAGTTCCCGGCAGAAAACGGCGGAACAGAGGACACAGCAGATAAAAAATACCTCCGCACAATAAAAGCAGGATCACGAAAGTCACCAGATGATAGGCGGTATTGGAAAATACATTGGGTGCCAGATACATCAGGAAAAGCGCTGAATAGGTTCCCTGCCAGATCTGATAGCTGTCTGCGACACCTGCGCAGGCAGCGTCAAGCGTTTGTATGATGCTCCCTGTCTGCTGCCAGACCAGATGAGTCTCCGCACCGTAATAATAATCGTCGCCGGTGGGATAATTGTAGCGTCCCAGCCAGATCAGAGGGATCAGACTGAGTAGCAGGATCGCAAGGAAAATATATGGTTTCCATTTCGCAAAATTATTTTTCATAAGGGGAATGACTCCTGAGCAGATTTTGTAATACTATGATCAGTATAACATACCTGCAAAGACAGGAAAAGAGACTTGTTTTGCAAAAGATGAGAGTATATAATCAGCTTAATGACGGCGGAAGGAGGATGCACCATGGATAAGAAAGATAACAGAAGTTCGGAAAGAGAGCCGGAAGGAAATAGCTTTGATTATGAAGAACTTGTAAATGAGCCTGCGGAGGATCAGGACTATGAAGAGTACCGGGAAGAGGATGATTTTGATGAGGATGAAGAGGTGGTATTCCGCTTCAGACCATGGATGATCCCGGTGTTTGCGGGAATGATGATCCTGGCGATCCTGATCTGCATTCCACTATGGAAATTAAGCAGCCATAGCGGGGGAGCGGGAGACAGCGACGCATTGGTGACAGCAACGGAAGCACAGACGACAGAGGCTGCAGGTATCCAGGAGACGGTAATGGCACCTGAGGTGTCCACAGAACCGATTTCCACACCGGAGCCTACGGCAACGCCGACAGAGACTCCACAGGCAACCCCGGCAGCAACGCCGGAAGCAACAATACAGCCGACAGAGGAACCGGCGGCTACGGAGATCCCCAATGCCAATAGTGCCGGAAATGCTCTTGCGGAAGGAAACGCCATGACATTCGGAGATGTGAACGAGACCGTCACCGCCAAAGATGTAATTAACCTTCGCAGTACTCCCTATACCGGAGACGAAGGAAATGTGGTGGGACAGCTGAAAAACGGAGAGACGCTGGTCCGTACCGGCAGAAACGATTCCACCGGCTGGTCCAGACTGGAATACAATGGGCAGACGGTATATGCGGTGACAGCGTATCTGACCACGGACCTTGCGTACAAGACTCCGGAAAAACCGTCGAACCCGAATCGTGTCAGCACTCAGGACGGCAGAGTGATCGTATTCACGGATTGTGATGATTATATTACGCCGAAGGAGCTCATCAATCTGCGTACAGAACCCAGTACCAGTGAAGGGGAGAGTACTGTGCGTACCCAGGTGAAAAACGGAACGAATCTGCATCGTACCGGATACAGTGAAGCCTCCGGCTGGTCGAGAGTGGAATATAACGGAGAAATTTTGTATGCCGTGACTAATTATGTGATTTCGGGAAGTGCACCGGAGTAACAGAAGCAAATCAAATTTTCTATAAGCCAGTAGCCCCGAGCGGACAGCCGGGGCTACTGCAATATTAGAGAAAAGAATAAGGGATAGGTGAATTTATTTCGGTCTGACGGTCAGTCTCTGGATCCGACCGTTTTCATCGGTCTCACGGACCGTGGCGATAGCCATGATGTTGTAGCCACCAAAATTGGCAATGAATTCTGCCTGCTCGTCATTAACGACCTCAGCATCTAAAATGGAGTAACGGCGGAAGCCGAATTTATTACGGAAGAACATGTTAATGGCTTCTTTTCCGTAGATATGATACTCCTGCTGGGAAGCGGAGGTGGTACAATAGTCACACAGAATGCCGTCGGGAGTGAACAACTCTGCAAGTCCGGCAAAATCTTTATTTTCCATAGCTTCTACATATTTTTCAATGGGTCTCATAGTGTGTTCCTCCTTAATATACCTTTTCAGAATTTAACAGTGCATCGGTACCGCCGTCTACGAACATGATGTTGCCGTTGACGCCTCTGGCGGAATCGGAAGCTAAAAATACCATAACTTCCGCAATCTCTTCCGGTGCCATCAGACATTCCTGACCGTACTTGGTGGGAATAGGGAGAGCGTTCAGCGCCATTTTTGCGGTGGTACTCATGGTAGCGGTCATGGCAGTATGTACGTTGCCGGGAGCTACCGCATTGATGCGGACACCGTTGGCTGCCCAGGTAGCGGATACTCTGCGGACCCATCTTGCCAGAGCGTACTTGGTGGATACATAGAGGCTGTTGCCTACGGAGAGGTTGGTGGAATCCATAGAGGATACCAGGCTTAATACTCGCTTTTCATCACCGATGTTATTCAACAGATCTACGATATCTTTCCGTCCGGCACCCTGAGAAATGGTGTTGGATACAGTGACTACGCAGCTGCCATGCTTTTTCTGAAGGAGGTCATAGACGCCCTTTGCAACGGCTACGGTCCCGAAATAGTTCAGGGAAATGATCAGCTCCAGATTGCCGCAGGCACCGGAGACACCGGCATTACAGATCATGCCGTCGAGACCTTCGGGATGCAGCTCGTGCAGTTTGTCTACAGCAGTCTGTCTTCCCTCCGGCGTGGCCAGGTTCGCACAGATGTCGCCGTCTTTCAGATCAATGTTGATGACTTCGTGTCCTTTTTGAAGTAACAGTTCTTTTGTCTTGGCGCCGATTCCGCTGGATGCGCCGGTGATTGCATATACGCCCATGATAGTATAACCTCCTTGATTGCTCTTTTTTTGTTTGTTGCATTTGCTTTATGAGTTCATTATAATAAAAACTGACTTCTTTTAAATAACCAAAATAAGAAAATATGAGGATACCAGATGCTGACCTATGACCTGACTGCCCGTGGCAGAAAAACCATGTATGAATACTTATATGAAGCGATGAAGGCTGACATCTTAAGCGGTCGTCTGACAGCCGGAGAGAAGCTTCCTTCGAAGCGGGCGTTTGCCGGGCACTTACAGGTCAGTGTCAAGACGGTGGAAAATACCTACGAGCAGCTGCTGTTGGAAGGCTATATCCGGTCGGAGGAGAAGAGAGGATATTTTGTCAATCGTCTGGAGGTGAAGAACACAGCTGCTCCGGCGTATGCTTCCTTTGTGACCCGCTTCCGTGAGGAGGAATATCTGGCGGATCTGACGGCGAATAATATTCAATACGATAAGTTCCCCTTTGCCACCTGGGCGAAGATCATGCGTCAGACCCTGACGGATTACGATACGTCTCTGCTTAAGACAGTTCCTTTTAATGGGGTGGAAAAATTAAGAGTGGCGATTGCCGAGCATCTGTACCGGTACCGCGGCATGCAGGTATCGCCGGATCATATTATCGTGGGTGCCGGAACGGAATACCTCTACAGCCGTCTGTTACAGCTCCTTGGAAATAATGCAAAATTCGGTGTGGAGAATCCGGGCTACCGTAAGATCACGAAATTATATGAAGTGGGCGGCGTGGCATGGGACTATGTGGACATCGACGGACAGGGAATGAAGGTGGAACAGCTGAAGCAAAAGGGCATTACTGTGGCGCATGTGTCGCCGGAACACCATTTCCCCATCGGATTGGTCATGCCGGTGGGAAGACGGCAGGAGCTGCTTCGCTGGGCGGCGGAGGAGCCGGAGCGTTATATCGTGGAGGATGATTTCGACTGTGAGTTCCGCATGGTGGGCAAACCTATCCCTTCCGTGCAGTCCATGGATCGGAATCACAGAGTTATCTATATCAATACTTTTTCCAAGACTATGGTACCGTCCTTACGTATCGGCTATATGGTGCTGCCGGAGAAGCTGATGGAACGCTATATTTCCACCATGAATTTCTATTCCTGCACGGTATCCGGTTTTGAACAATATGCCATGGCGGCTTTTCTGGAACAGGGATATTTTGAGCGGCACATTCGAAGACTGATCAACGATTACAGAGGGCAGAGAGAGCGGATCTGCCGGATGTTTCGCAAGTCACCCTTAAGCCGGATCAGTCAGATCTATCAGGATGATGCCGGAACCCATTTCCTGCTGCATGTGCGGACGGATTTAAGCGATGTGGAGATCAAGTGGGCGGCGAGACAGCGTGGAATCCTGGTGAACTGCCTGTCTGAGTACTGTTTTGCAGATACGCAGAAATACCGTGGAATCCTGGTCATTCATTATTCTGATATGGAGGATGAGGTGCTGCAAAAAGTGATCGGAGCGCTGGAGGAGATCTTTTTATAATCACAGTTTAGCCCGCGCAGGGCTGATAATTTTTCCACAATGCGGGAACACTGACAAAAAAGAATGCAGTGTTGTCGCATGGAAGGAGAAATTATGAATCAGAGAGTGGGAAGAAGCAGTATCCGTCTGGCGCAGCCGGTGTGTGTGATCGCAGGTGCCAGTATCGTAGGGAAAAAAGAGGGCGAAGGACCGTTAGGTGCCCTGTTCGACATGGTGGGAGAGGATGATCTCTTCGGCTGTAAGACCTGGGAGGAGGCGGAAAGCAATCTTCAGAAGGATGCAGTCTACATGGTCATGGAAAAGGCCGGGTGGAAAGCAGAGGATGTCTCGTATCTCTTCGCCGGTGATCTGTTGGGACAGTGCATTGCCACTTCCTTCGGCATTTCCGCTTACAATATTCCCCTGTTCGGAGTCTATGGTGCCTGCTCTACCTGCGGGGAAGCGCTGACACTGGGAGCTGTGATGGCAGCGGGAGGCTATGCGGAGCATGTGGTCTGCGTGACATCCAGCCATTTCGCCAGTGCGGAGAAGGAGTTCCGCTTTCCGTTAGATTATGGGAACCAGAGACCTCTGTCTGCCAGCTGGACGGTGACAGGAAGCGGAGCCTTTGCCCTGGGGCTGAATCAGAAATGCAGAGCTCACATCACCGGCATGACTCCCGGGCGGATCGTGGACTATGGACTCAAGGATTCCATGAACATGGGGGCCTGCATGGCACCTGCCGCCGCAGATACCATAGAACGCCACCTGGAGGATTTTCATGTGCAGCCACAGGAATATGACCGGATCATCACCGGGGATCTGGGAAGCGTGGGACAGACAGTGCTGATCGATCTGCTGCGGGAGAAGGGAATAGATATTGCCGGCAGACACATGGACTGCGGCATTGAGATCTTTGATGCAGATGCCCAGGACACCCATGCCGGTGGCACCGGCTGCGGCTGCAGCGCCGTGACTCTGGCAGCATATATTCTGCCGATGCTGGAATCCGGTGAGTGGAAAAAAGTCCTCTTCCTACCCACCGGAGCCCTGCTCAGCAAGACAAGTTTTAATGAAGGCAAAAGCGTGCCGGGAATCGCACATGCGGTAGTATTGGAGAGCCCGGTGGTGAAATAGGGAAAAGCAGCAGGTCAGAAATGATTTGCTGCTTGATTTCTTTTAGAGAAAAGTCTAAGTATGACAGTTTCCGACGATGAGATAGAGAGATTGTGTAAAAGTATGAAAGAAACTGCTATGAGAAACACATGGCAGGATAGTGAAAAATCAAAAATTAAAGATGTTACCAAAAATGTGTTAGTTTCATGGGGAGTGTTGAAAGAAGTAGAAGGTAAGGTATACCCGACAAATGCCTATGCACTTTTAACAGGCAAAATGCCGCAAATGCCTGTAATTCAATGTGGCGTCTTCAAAGGAACGAATCGTGCGCATTTTGTTGATCGTAGGGAATTTGAAGGCTCTATTCAGGCGCAAATGGAAGCAGCATACCAGTATGTTCTTGAAAAAATTAATATGGGCATGACGATAACGGGAATGTACAGGCAGGATGTATATGAATTGCCGACAGATAGCATCCGGGAGTTGATTGCAAATGCAGTGGCACATCGGAGTTATCTGGATCCGGGAAACATCCAGGTGGCATTGTTTGATGACAGATTAGAAGTGACTTCTCCGGGAATGCTTTTGAATAATGTTACGATTTCAAAAATGATGGAAGGTTATTCAAAACCGAGAAATCCGGCAATTGCCAGAGCGTTTGCTTATATGAAAATTATAGAGAAGTGGGGGACTGGAATTCCAAGATTGTTTGAAGCATGCGAGGAATATGGATTACCGAAACCGAAACTGATCGATTTTGATGGAGACTTCAGGGTGAATATGTATCGAAAAGGATCGGGAAAATTTATTGACAACAG
>ULVU01018342.1_pt1 | contig 17523 bp, 14 predicted proteins | sample 1959731 | NCBI WGS metagenome assembly ULVU01 (sample SAMEA4835794, study PRJEB28245) | human gut metagenome | biome: gut microbiome; material: fecal sample | place: Denmark | collected 2008 | reverse complement strand
CCTGGTAAACGGTACGGACATCGTAGCGGATACCCCGGAAGCAGCCAGTCAGATACAGGCGAAGACCGGCATTACGATCTCCAAAGAAGAAGCAGCGAAAAACACCATGGCATATGGTATTCTGCAGGAGCATAATACCTCCGGCAATATGGACAAGCTGAAGATCCGTTTCGACAAGCTTACCAGCCATGATATTACCTTTGTAGGTATTATCCAGACCGCGAGAGCATCCGGACTGCAGAAGTTCCCCATGCCCTATGTACTGACCAACTGTCATAACTCCCTGTGTGCCGTAGGCGGCACCATCAACGAGGATGACCACATGTTTGGTCTGACCTGTGCGAAAAAATACGGCGGAGTCTATGTACCCCCTCATCAGGCAGTTATCCATCAGTTTGCCAGAGAGATGTTAGCCGGCGGTGGCAAGATGATCCTGGGTTCCGATTCCCATACCCGTTACGGTGCACTGGGTACCATGGCTATGGGCGAGGGTGGTCCCGAGCTGGTAAAACAGCTGTTGAACCAGACCTATGATATCAATATGCCCGGCGTGGTAGCTGTATACTTAAAGGGTGCTCCCGTGAAGGGTGTAGGTCCTCAGGACGTGGCACTGGCTATCATTGGCGCAGTATTCAAGAATGGCTATGTAAAAAATAAAGTAATGGAATTCGTAGGTCCCGGCGTGGCTTCCCTGAGTGCTGATTTCCGTATCGGCATTGACGTAATGACCACAGAGACCACCTGTCTGTCCTCCATCTGGAAGACCGATGACCAGATCCGTGAGTTCTATGAGATCCACGGACGTACCGAAGACTATAAGGAACTGAATCCCGGCCAGGTGGCATACTATGATGGATTGATCGAGGTGGATCTGGACAAGATCCGTCCTATGATCGCCATGCCGTTCCATCCCAGCAATACTTACACCATCGAAGAGCTGAATGCGAACCTGATGGATATTCTGGATGAGACGGAAAAGCGTGCGAAAGTAAGTCTGGACGGTGCGGTAGACTTCACTCTGAAAAATAAAGTAAAGAACGGCAAGTTCATTGTAGATCAGGGTATCATCGCAGGCTGTGCCGGCGGCGGATTCGAGAATATCTGTGCGGCTGCCGACATTCTGAAGGGCAGATACATCGGTGCGGATGAGTTTACTTTAAGCGTATATCCCGCATCCATGCCCATATACATGGAGCTGATCCGCAACGGCTGTGCGGCTACCATCTTAGAGACCGGTGCAGTGATGAAGACTGCGTTCTGTGGTCCCTGCTTCGGTGCCGGTGACACACCTGCCAATAACGCATTCAGTATCCGTCACTCTACCAGAAATTTCCCGAACCGAGAAGGCTCCAAACTGCAGAACGGCCAGATCGCTTCCGTAGCTCTGATGGATGCCCGTTCCATCGCAGCCACCGCAGCCAACAAGGGTGTGCTGACTTCCGCAACGGACTTCGATGGAGATTTCGGAAAATACAAATATCATTTCGATAGCAATATTTACAAGAACCGTGTCTTCGATTCCCACGGTGTGGCAGACGAGAGCGTAGAGATCCAGTTCGGCCCCAATATCAAGGACTGGCCCGCTATGGGTGCCCTGCCTGAGAATCTGGTACTGCAGGTAGTATCCGAGATCCACGATCCCGTAACTACTACCGATGAGCTGATTCCATCCGGTGAGACCTCTTCCTACCGCTCCAATCCTCTGGGACTGGCAGAGTTCACTTTAAGCCGTAAGGATCCGCAGTATGTAGGACGTGCCAAGGAGATCCAGAAGGCAGAGAAAGAGCGTATGAACGGCGGACATCCCTGTCAGGCAGTTCCGGTACTGAAGGATGTTATGGGTGAAGTAAAGAAACAGTATCCCGATGCAAGTCGTGAGAACACCGGATTCGGTTCCACTATTTTCGCAGTGAAGCCCGGAGACGGTTCTGCCCGTGAGCAGGCTGCTTCCTGCCAGAAGGTATTAGGCGGCTGGGCAAATATTGCCAACGAGTATGCCACCAAGCGTTATCGTTCCAACCTGATCAACTGGGGCATGCTTCCTTTCCTGATCCAGCCCGGAGACCTGCCTTTCAAGAATCTGGATTACCTGTTCATTCCTGGTATTAAGAAAGCCGTGGAAGACAAGGCCGAGGAAATTAAGGCATATGTGGTAACAACCGGAGAAGGCATGAAGGAATTCACCCTGAAGCTGGGAGAGCTGACCGACGAAGAACGTCAGATCATCCTGAAGGGATGCCTGATCAACTATAACCGAGTGTAACTATTCAGAGACATGTGACTAACCATCGCAGATGCGTTTCGCAAAGAGAGGCTGAATAGTTACAATGAGAAGTAAGGAGAAAAAATATGGAATTTAACAAACCGGTATCCAACCCCATGATGGTGGGATCCATTGAATTATTAAAAGCAGAGGACACCCCGGAACACAGACAGATGTTCCTGGATGAACTGCAGAAAGCAAAGTTCCTGTCTCCGGTCGTGATCGATCCGGTGCCTGTGCCCGATGAAAACGGCCGGGTGACCATCGCAAGAGATGCCAAAGTACAGTTCCCGATGCTGTCCACCGAGGACGGTCGGAAGTTCTTCATGGCGTTCACTGACTGGACAGAGCTAAAAAGGTGGAGAGATGAGGAGAATCAGCAGACTTTCGCCATGAACTTTGACGATTATGCGGGAATGCTGCTGCGCAAAGATGCACAGGGCAATATCAGCCCGGCGTTGGGATTCGTGATCAATCCCTTCGGTGGCAACATCGTGGTGACCAGAGAAATGGTAGCCAGCATGATCGCAGCAAAGCTGAAAGCAGCCGGCAGACCGGTGCCTCCCGCACCCGGAACCCCTGGCGCTCCCACTCAGCCCAAACAGCAGTAAATTAACACTAAATAAAATGTCCATAGCGGACGATATAAGTAGTAGAGAGGTGACAAGGCCAGTCACTTCCTGCTACTTATTTTTTACAGTTTGATAATGACACCACGGATGGTAATCAGACAGAGGCATATTATATGTATTCTGTTTCTTTACCATCTTTTTTAGTTTAACAGTTCAGCCATGCAATATCATATGTTCTGCGTGGATGCTGGCACACAAAGCAGAACATATGATATTGCATGAGCGGAGCGCCGCATGTATGAAATAAAAGATGAGCCGCTTAGCGGCGTCGACTGCGGAGCAGGCGCTTTTATGAATACATGCGGCGGTGAACTGTTAAGCGTTACAGGAAGCGCGCCCTGTTGGTTCGTGGTGAGGTCGGGGAAAGGAGAAAATTACAGATTTGAGAATTGATTCCGCAAGCATAGGAATGGATTCCGCCAGAAGCTATCACGCTTCTAAGACAAGCGTCAGACGATTTGAGATAACGGATTATCAGGCAGGTCTGACAGATGTATCCACCAAGGGACAGAAGACGCCGAATGGTGAGGATACCACACAGAACACGGAGGAACAGGAGAACACTGCAGAGAACACCACGATGACAGCCAAAGACTGGCAGAGTCGTTTGCTGGTATCTTCTGCCAGATGGGATATGCGAAGCAGTGCCAGTGAACAGACATTGTCTACCATCCGGGAATATACGGTGCGTTATATTTTTGATTTATTATTCCCGTCCAGGAACAGCACTTTGCGGGACTGGATGCAGGAAAACGGATGGAGCAGCGGTAATCAGACCGGAAACAGCTGGAATACAGGGAATAGCGTAAATAATACCCAGACGAATTCCGGCAGCACACAGGGAACCGCAACACCTGCGTCAGACGTGTTCAATCTGGTCACGTCCCGTGTGAAAATATTGAACTATGTGAGCGAGACCTGGAACATAGAACAGGAGGATACCAGTTTTTCCACCGTGGGAAGCGTACGGACCAAGGATGGCAGAGAGATCAATTTTAATGTAAATGTAAATATGAGCCGCAGATGCGAGGAATACTACAAAGAGCAACTCAATGTAGCAGAATTCACGCTCCATGATCCGCTGGTGATCAACCTGGATACTGATGTGGCAGAAGTGTCGGATCAGACCTTTTATTTTGATCTGGATGCCGATGGCAAGGAAGAAGAGATCTCCGTGCTGAATGGCAGCGGCTATCTGGCACTGGACAAGAACGGTGACGGCACTATCAACGACGGCAGTGAGCTGTTCGGCACCCGGAATGGGGATGGCTTTGTAGATCTGGCGCAGTATGATGAGGATGGCAACGGCTGGATCGATGAGAACGATTCCATCTGGTCAAAATTAAAAATCTGGTGCAAGGATGAAAACGGCAACGACGTACTGTACAAACTTTCTGACAAGGGTGTCGGTGCTATCTGTCTGCAAAACGTTTCTACGGATTTTACCCTGCAGGGAGACCGTAAGGCTCAGGACGGCACTACCAATGCCAATGCGACCAATGCTGTGGTCCGCAAGACCGGTATTTTCTTATACGAAAACGGAAATGTGGGTACGGTACAGCACGTGGATATGGCTGCCTATGCCGCACAGGCATAGAATAAATATAACTATTCAGTTACTTCGCCCTATAAATAGTTCAAAATAAATGCAAATTTCATATCGAAGACATTCTGAATAAAACCCATGAATCGGGCAAGACTATAGGATAAACCAGGGAAAGTGGTTGAAACGATTGTATAGCAGGCAGTTGACTCAGGGAATAGGAAGGATGCGGATAGGATATGAGAAGAAATAAAAAGAGCGGTATTAACAAAGAACGTATTATAATGTTAGCCTCTTCAGCCTTTGTACTGGCAGCATTGACCATGACAGGGGGCTATATGAAGGGGCAGAATGTGGAGTCCAGGGATGATGGTTATACCTTGGACTTCACTGCGCTTCCCAACAATGCGGATGACAAATTACAGGAGATCACGGAGAATAACGACGAACATCTTCTGAAGGAGGACGAGAACATCCCCGGACTGACGGCAAATAATACAGCGGGAAATGAGATCGCGGGAACTCCTGTCACCGAGGATGATCTGGACTATATGCCCCAGGAGGTAGGCTCCGGCAACGTAGAGATTCCGGGGCTGACGGATCAGGAGACCCTGCTGGAGGCCGCACAGAAAGAGCAGCAGAATTCCGATGCCGACCGACAAAAGGAAGAGACCGGGGGAAAGCAGACAGCAGGCGGGGATGTGGTCGTTGAGAAGACACTGCACTTTGCAGAAAGCGACGGATTACAGCAACCGGTGCAGAGTGATATTCTGATGCATTACTCTATGGACAAGAGCACTTATTTTGCTACACTGGATCAGTATAAATACAATCCCGCCACCATTTTTTCCGCGGAAGAAGGTACGGCAGTGACCGCCTGTGCGCAGGGAAAAGTGACTTCGATCTTCGAAAATGAGGAGATCGGCAAGGCGGTGACCCTGGATCTGGGTGACGGCTATGAGGCCACTTATGGACAGCTGACGGAGATCACAGTGAAAGAGAATTCCTATGTGAATCCCGGCGACACCATCGGCAGTGTGGCAGCGCCCACGAAATACTACAGCGCCGAAGGAAGCAACGTATACTTTGCTCTGACCCACAACGGGGAACCGGTGAACGGGGAGGCATTGTTCCGCTGATGTATATTGTAGGAGGCAGGATCCTGACCATGGCGGGCAGAGAGATCCCCGAAGGGATCCTGCAGATAAGAAACGGGAAAATTGCACAGGTAGGTGCCAGAGGTGAGGTGAAGTTACAGCCGGAAGAAGGAGAGCAGGTAGTGATCGCGAAAGATGCGCTGATCATGCCGGGCATCATTGAGGCACACTGCCATATGGGTATCATGGAAGAAAAAAAGAGCACGGAAGGGGATGACTGTAATGAGACAGTGGATCCCCTGACACCGGCTCTGCGGGCTATCGATGGTATTAATCCCATGGATGCAGCCTTTGATGATGCGGTGCGGGCCGGAATTACTGCAGCCATGATCGGACCCGGAAGCTCTAATGTGGTGGGCGGCCAGTTTGCCATGGTAAAGACTAAGGGGCGCCGGATCGACGACCTGATCCTGAAATCACCGGCGGCCATGAAGGTGGCCTTTGGAGAGAACCCCAAGGTCAATTATTCCGGGCAGAACAAAAGTCCTGTCACTCGTATGGCCATCGCCGCCATGCTGCGCAGGGAATTCTGGGAGAGCAGAGAATATCTGCGGCAAAAGCAGGAAGCGGCGGAGAAGGGAGAGTATTTTGCACCGGATTTTGAAAAAGAGTGCTATCTTCCGGTACTGCGGGGAGACATCCCGTTAAAAGCCCATGTCCACCGGGTGGACGATATTTTCACAGCAATCCGCATTGCAAAAGAATTCGGTATAAAAATGACGATGGATCATTGCTCGGAAGGTCATCTGGTGGCGGAAGAACTGGCGAAGGAAGGATTTCCGGCCATTGTGGGACCGGATCTTACCAGCCGGAACAAGATCGAGGTGCAGAACATGTCTTTTAAGACCGCCGGAGTGCTGAACCGGGCTGGTGTGATGATCGCCATCACCACGGATCATCCGGTGTCACAGATCCAGACACTGCCGTTGTGTGCCGGACTTGCGGTAAAAGCGGGACTTCCAATGGAGGAAGGTTTCCGGGCCATCACCATTTATCCTGCGAAAATCTGTGGCGTGGCAGACCGCATTGGCAGCCTGGAAGTGGGGAAAGATGCAGACATTGCCATTTTCGACGGAAATCCTATGGAAATTTTCACACGAACCCTTTATACTATTATCAACGGGGAGATCGTGTACTGTAATGTCCCCAGGGAATGACCGGAGGAATATTTTGAGATACAGCAGGAAAAGTGCAGGGATCCTGTCCCTGCTATTACTATTTAACAGTATAGGTATGAACGCCTGTGGGCAGGCAACGGCAGAGACAGGGCATGTAAGCATAAGTATGACCGGCATGGAAAACACACCGGTCATCAACTATACGGTGCCTACGCTGACACCCAATGTGCTGGTGGATCAGCAGGGGTATGCCGCGGTCGGTGAAAAACAGGCAGTGGTGAAGGGCAGACAGCCGGTAGAGACTTTCCGGCTGGTGGACCGGGAGACCGGAGAGACGGTCTATGAAGGCACGGTAAAGCAGACAGATTACAACGGGGAGCTGTCTCTGTACATCGGAACAGCGGATTTCACGGACTATACCGGGGAAGGTGAGTTCTATCTGGAGTGTGACAATGTGGGAAGATCCCTGACATTTTCTCTGAAAGAAGACCACTATCAGGAACTGTTGGAAGCGTTGTGCACGGATGTTCATGACAGATGTCAGGATCGCAGTATTACCGAGGATGAGATCATCACTTTGCTGGAGGCCTGTGAGTGGTATCCGCAGGTGCTTGCGGATGATAATGGCAATGATATCCCGGATCTGCTGGAATCTATTGCCGACTGGCTGGAAAAAACGGCCAACGACACAGAAAAGCCGGAACCGGAGAACATGTGTTACGTGGCGGTGATGGCAAAATTCAGTTATCTGTACCAGAAATATGATGTGCAATATGCCACACAATGTCTGCAGCATGCGTCGTCGGTGTACACCAAGCTGATGTCGACATCCGGCAGAGATGCGGAGAAATTCATGGCGCTGACGGAGCTTTACCGGGCGGCGGGACTATACACTTACCGCAATCAGATCCTGGAGTATAAGGACTTTTTCGAGGACAATACCAGTTATCTGGAAGAAACGGCCTATCTGTATGGCTCCATGACGTATCTGGCCACCAGACAGCCGGTGGATGTGGACCTGTGCACTGTATTCATGGAAAGCATCCGGAATCGGGGCGAGGAGCTGGCCAAACGTTCCCATAACATGATCGATGCCGTAATGAATGTCAACAATGGAACCGAGGATCTTCTGAAGCGGGCAGAAGAATTGTCCTGTGCTAATTATGTGTTATACAGTTATCAGTACACGGAGATTTTAGAGGATTTTCTGCATTACCTGATGGGACGGAACCGGGATTCGGTGAGTTATTATCCCGAAGAGGGAGACGCTGCGGATTATCTGTTACTGATAGCCCAGCAGGTCTCCCTCGCGGATAGACATTAGAAAGATCAGATCAGTTCTTTGTTTTTAAAATAAGTTTCGGAGATAATATTCTGTACATAGGTGCCCATGCTCTTGCGAGTCTCCGTGTCCAGTTCCTTCGGATAAATAGGCTTACCGTATTCAATGACTACGGTGGCCTTTTTTATTTTCGGAAAATGATCTTCAAATACCGCAGCGGAATTCACAATAGTCATGGGGATAATGGGAACATTTGCTTTCTCTGCGATCTTGAAACTGCCCTCGTGGAAGGGAAGAAAAGTATCCTGGGTCTTGTTGCGGGTGCCCTCCGGGAAGATGCAGATGGAAATCCCGTTTTTGGCTTTCTCAATGGCCTGCAGAATGGTTTTCAGTCCTGCCTTGATGTCCTGGCGATCCAGAAAGAGACAGTGAAGATCTTTCATCCAGATGTTAAGCAGGGGCCATTTTAACATTTCTTTTTTCGCAATATAACCGGTAGGTCTGGGAACACGGACATAGGTCAGTACCACATCGAAAAAGCTGCGATGATTGCCGACGTACAGCACAGCAGTGTCGGTGGGAATGTTCTCTTCCCCGATGGCAATGACTTTCGTGCCGGAAAGACGGATGACCCAGCGGAAGGCCCAGTTTACAATGGCCAGGGAACTGCGGTCCTTAAGACCGGGGTTAAATTTGCCGATGATCCATTCCACCAGCATTAACGGCGTGGACAGGATCAGGAATAATACTACAAATAATACGACGAATATAAAACGGATCATAATAATACCAATGCCTTTCAGTAACCTGCAAACTTTCAGGTGCCTTGGCACCTTGTGCAGGCACAAATTTGCGTGTGAAAAATTAATTTTCACACGAAACTCCTTCGGATTTTTTATTTAGCAATGAAAAGTACGCCTAACGTGCCGGGACCACAATGGCTGGAGACTACACCGCCTGCTCTGGTTTCCAGAATCTCGTCAAAGATTCCCAGACTTTCCAGATAGGAACGAACCGCTTCCACAATCTCCCGGTCGCAGCCGGAGTGGGTGATGAAGACTCTGTCGGGAACGGCATTCTTCAGATCCTCTTCCATGTCTCTGGTGTAGGAGAGGATGACAGAACTTAATTTTCCACGGTATTTTTTGGAGGCATCCATGGCACCATCCACCACGACGATCCGGGGATGAAGCTTTAACATACCACCGGCCAGAGCCGCTACCGCGCTGCATCTGCCACCGCGGTGAAGGTAGGTCAGGGTATCTACGACGAAGCTGGCCCGGACTTTGGGACGGATGGCTTCGATGGCAGTAGTGATCTCTGCGGCTGTTTTCCCTTCAGAAGCCAGAATGGCAGCCTGTATTACCTGCAGACCGATGCCGGTGGACAGGTTTGCGGAGTTGATGACGGTGACTTTGTCGGAAGCTTCCAGTTCTTCTGCAGCAAGCCGCATAACGTTGCCGGAGGTGGACATGCTGTCGGAGATGGAGAAACAGATGATCTCCCGGCCTTCTTCCACAAAAGGCTGCATGACTTCCATGGCCTCGGTCAGAGAAGGAGCAGAGGTCTTGGGCGTGGTCTTGTTTTCATCGGACCACCGGAAAATTTCTTCCGGCGTAATATCCACGCCATCGCGGTATTCATCCTCGCCCAGCAGAATGTGCAGAGGCAGGATGGTAATGTCATACTTTTCCACTAATTCCTTTGACAGATCACAGGTACTGTCAGAGATGATCTTAACTGTCTGTGTCATAGAATCTACCTTCCTTTTTATTAGTAATTATTCCCTTTTGGCGATCTGCCTTGCGACATAGACACCGCTGGCGGATGCATGGGACAGGGAATGAGTCACACCGCTGCCGTCACCGATGATGTACAGGCCCTTGTGACAGCTTTCCAGATGTTCGTCCAGTTCCACTTCCATATTATAGAATTTGACTTCCACACCGTAGAGCAGGGTATCGTCATTGGCGGTACCGGGTGCGATCTTGTCCAGTGCGTAGATCATTTCGATGATACCGTCTAAGATACGCTTGGGCAGTACCAGGCTTAAATCACCGGGAGTTGCGGACAGGGTAGGCTCTACCATGCCCTCGGCAATACGCTTCGCATTACTGCGGCGTCCTCTCACCAGATCGCCGAAACGCTGTACGATAACACCGCCGCCCAGCATGTTGGAGAGACGGGCGATACTTTCACCGTAGCCGTTGCTGTCCTTGAAGGGCTCGGAGAAATGCTTCGCTACCAGCAGTGCAAAGTTGGTGTTCTCTGTCTGCTTGTCGGCTCCTTCGTAGCTGTGGCCGTTTACGGTGACGATGCCGTTGGTGTTCTCATTTACGACGATACCGTGGGGATTCATACAGAAGGTACGCACGGAATCCTCGAATTTTTCAGTGCGGTATACGATCTTGCTCTCATAGAGTTCATCGGTCAGATGAGAGAAGATGACTGCGGGCAGTTCCACCCGGACGCCGATATCCACGCGGTTGGACTTGGTGTTGATGTCCAGATCTTTACAGATCTGCTCCATCCATTTGCTGCCGCTGCGACCTACGGAAATAATGCACTTGTCGCAGTCGTAAGAAGCGTTTTCGCAGCAGATACGGTAACCGTCACCAACGGTCTCCACCGTTTTCACCGGGGTATCGAAATAGAAAGTCACTTTATCCTTCAGTTCTGCGTACAGATTTTCTAGCACGATGAAGTTGATATCTGTACCCAGGTGACGTACGGAAGCGTCTAACAGGTTCAGCTTGTTCTGCATGCAGATCTTTTTGAAAGAGGTACCAGCAGTGGAATACAGCTTCGTGCCTTCACCGCCGAACTTCATGTTGATGTCATCCACATATTTCATCAGGTCGATGGCCTGACTCCTGCCGATATACTCGTAGAGAGTGCCACCGAAAGCGTTGGTGATATTGTATTTTCCATCGGAAAAAGCACCGGCACCACCGAAACCGCTCATGATGGAACAGCTCTTACAGTTGATGCAACTCTTGATCTTGTCACCGTCGATAGGACAGTGGCGCTTCTCCAGAGGGTGACCGGATTCGAAAACGGCAATTTTCAGGTCGGGATTCTGTTGCACCAGTTCATAAGCGGAGAAGATACCGCCGGGGCCGGCACCGATAATGATTACGTCATATTTCATAGGGATAAGTTTCCTTTCTCTTTGCTCTCTTGTAAGGATTTGCGGGATGTATCATCACTTTGAAAAACCAAAAACATTCAAAATATAGTATACCATATTTTTAGATAAAAAGGGGAATAGAAATATAGCAAAATATGTGATAAAATCATAAGTTATAGCGGTTCTTCTGCAGATGCGGATGAACGGTGCGGGAAGATAACGGGGTTAGGAAGAGAATTACAGGAAATGAAATTATGGAAGCAACACAGAAGAAAAACAAATATGAAATAGATATGTGCAATGGCACGATTATGGACAAGCTGATCTCCTTTGCACTGCCCCTGATGGTGTCCAGCATTTTGCAGCTGCTGTTCAATGCAGTGGATATCATTGTGGTGGGACGGTTCACCGGAAGTCAGGCGCTGGCGGCTGTAGGTTCCACCACGGCATTGATCAATATGTTCGTCAATCTGTTTATCGGCGTTTCTCTGGGAGCCAATGTATTGTCCGCCAGATTCTATGCTGCCGGGAAAGAGCGGGAGATGAGCGAGACAGTACATACAGCTATGACCTTTGCATTGATCAGCGGTATTGTCATGGTATTCGTAGGGCTGTTCTGCACCCGGGGAGCGTTGGAACTGATGGATACCCCGGCGGATGTTATTGATCAGGCGGCATTATATATGAAAATTTATTTCTGCAGCATGCCCTTTTTCATGCTGTACAATTACGGAGCTGCAGTTCTGCGGGCAGTGGGAGACACGAAGCGTCCGCTGTTGTTCCTGATCATATCCGGAGCCATCAATGCGGTATTGAACCTGTTTCTGGTCATTGCTTTTTCCATGGGTGTGGCGGGGGTAGCCATTGCTACAGTGATCTCTCAGGTGATCTCCTGTGTGCTGGTATTATGGTGCCTGTTTACTACGGACAGCTGTTACCGGCTGCAGATTTCAAAGCTGGGAATAAAAGGGGAGTATCTGCTGCAGATCTTTCAGGTGGGGGTTCCGGCGGGGATCCAGAGCGTTGTCATCAATTTCTCCAATGTTCTGCTGCAGTCCTCGGTGAATTCCTTCGGCTCCATCGCCATGGCAGGCTATACGGCGGCCAATAATATCTTTGGATTCCTGTTCGTGTCGGTGAATTCCATTACCCAGGCGTGTATGAGCTTCACCAGTCAGAACTACGGTGCCGGGAAGAAAAAACGTATGGACAGGGTACTGATCGATTGTATGATCCTGTCGGTGATCGTAGCGGTAACGCTGGGTGGAAGCGCCAATCTCTTCGGTCCGCAGCTGCTTCACATTTACACAACGGATGCGGACGTTATTGCCTGTGGAACGGAGATTCTGCTGTATACGACGTTGACTTACTTTTTATGCGGCATCATGGATCTGATTCCGGGAGCCTTGCGGGGCATGGGACATTCGGCGGTACCTATGATATTGTCCATTATCGGTACGGTGGGAACGAGAATCTTCTGGATCTACGGAGTATTCCCAACGCACCGGTCGTTGATGGTACTGTTTTTATCTTATCCGGCCTCCTGGCTGGCAACGATCCTGCTGCAGGCGGTATGTTTCTATTTTGTCAGAAAGAAAGTACACAGCACCATGCCGCAGGAAGAACCGGTATAAGCAGTCGGTTTTCGGGAGTGGAAGTCCCGGGATGATCGAGCGTATGTAGGAATTATTTAGAAAATTGAGGGAAATTATGTTAGCAAAATTTAAGAAAAAATATATTGGAGACTGGGATTTTTACCAGAAGTATCTTTTACTGGCTATTCCCATGATCCTGCAGAATGCCATTACCAATCTGGTAAGCTTTCTGGATAACATCATGGTGGGACAGCTGGGAACAGAACAGATGTCCGGCGTTGCCATTGTGAATCAGCTGATCTTTGTATACAATCTGGCAATCTTCGGAGCTGTGTCAGCTGCCAGCATCTTTGGTGCCCAGTATTTCGGAAAGGGCAATCATAAGGGACATATGTATTCCTTTCGGTTTAAGCTGTATGCCACGCTGTTGGTGACAGGCGGAGCGATCCTTCTGTTCCTGACGAAAGGTTCCGCACTGATCTCCCTGTATCTGACGGATACGGTGGGGAACGGGGCCACGGACTTGGCACTGCAGTACGGACTGGAATATCTGGCCATCATGATGGTGGGACTGATCCCTTTTGCGGTGAACCAGTCCTACGCGACAAATATAAAAGAGACCGGGCAGACCTTTATCCCGATGCTGGCCAGCTTTGTGGCGGTGGGTACTAATGCGATTCTGGACTATCTGATGATCTTCGGCATCGGTCCTTTCCCGGAGCTGGGAGTGCAGGGGGCGGCGCTGGCTACCGTTATTGCCCGTTACATTGAGGCACTGATCGTGGTGATCTGGGCACACATCCATCGGGGAAAAAACCGCTATCTGGAGGGAGCTTACACCGGCTTTGGTATTCCGCTTGCGGAATTGAAGGCGATCCTGATCAAGGGATTTCCGCTGATGATGAACGAGGTGCTGTGGGCAGCGGGCATGACAACGGTGACCCAGTGCTATTCTGTCAGAGGTCTGGACGTGGTGGCGGGACTGAACATTGCCTCCACCATCACGAACCTGTTTAACATCGTCTATCTCCAACTGGGATCCTGCATCAGTATTGTGGTGGGACAGTATCTGGGTGCAGGTAAATTGGAGGATGCCAAGGATGCAGACAACAAGATGATCGTATTCAGCGTCTTCTGCTGTGTGATCATGGCGGCATTGATGTTCGTGGTAGGAGGATTTTTCCCGGGTATTTACAATACCACGGAGGAGATCAGGGAACTGGCTACCAGTTTTATTGCGGTATCGGCCATCATCATGCCCTTCTGCGCCTTCAGCCATGCGTCGTATTTTACCCTGCGTTCCGGTGGTAAGACGGTGGTGACTTTCCTGTTTGATTCCGTATTTACCTGGGTGATCGTGGTGCCGGCGGCATATCTGCTGGCGCATTTCACCGGCCCGGGGATCGTGAGCATCTATTTTCTGGTGCAGGGTACGGAACTGATCAAGGTGATCATTGGTTACCTCATGGTGAAGAGTAATGTCTGGGTGGTCCAGATGGTATAAATTACTATTTGTGCCGCCAGCCGAAGGCTGCTGGATGGAGATTGGCATGAAAAATAGGAGAAGGGCGGGAAACTGACATGAAAATGAACATGGCTCAGAAAGTTTTACTGATCATAGGAGGCGCATTTGCGGGGATCGGCGCAGTGCTGACAATGATATTCGGAAGCATCGGCATGGTGTTCCGGCCCATGAGGGCATTTCTGGCATTGCCGCTGTTTTTCCTGATACTGGGCATTTGTTTTATCGCAGCAGTATTATTCGGGCAGCATAAAAAGTCACTCATCGTAAAAAACGGAATCAGATATGCCGCCAAGATCTACGGTTACGTGGAGAATACGGCGTATATAGTAAACGGCAGATTCCCGGTGAATGTGATCGTGCATTATTTTGACAAGAATCAGATCGAGCGGGAGGCAGTGATTCCCACTGCGTTTGAAAAGGGCGCTTCGACCTATCCCATCGGTATGACCATGGATATTTACGAATATCAGGGAAAATACGGTTGGGATCCGGATTCCGTCCGGGATGAGATTCTGCCGGGAGAGCAGGAACTGATGGACGATAAGCCCGTGGATCCTTCCAAGCTTCGCATGACCGCCGTGCAGTGTCCGAACTGCGGTGCTTCCTATCAGGCGGCAGCAGGATATACCGGACGCTGCCCGTATTGCGGAAGCTATCATAATGTAGAATAGCAGAATAGTTGAGCTGGGGTGGATCAGTGGATCGTTTCCTGCAAATACCGCAGCATCGTCTGTGACACCACGGAGTTGGCGGTCTTGGAGAAAGCCAGTCCCAGCATACGGTGACAATTGGGAGATAAGGGTCTGGAGACCACACCCCGTGCGAAAGCTTTTAATACCAGTTCTTGAGAGATGGTGACACCGAGACCGTTCCGGACGAAGGACATGATCAGGGTATCGTCCCGGAAGCTGTAAGAGATCTTTGGGCGGACAGGGCATTTAGTCAGCAGATGCTGGATGTCGTTGTCACAGCCGGGGGTCTCGATGATCAGAGGATATTCGAACAGTTCCGGCAGGGTGACGCTGTTTTTGGCAGCCAGCGGATGTCCCTCGGGGAAAACAGCGCACAGCGGATCATTCAACAGTGGATAAAAGGTCAGATCATCCGCCACGATGGAGGATAAAAATCCACAATCCACCTGCCCGTGAATGATCCAGTCCCGGATCTCATCATAATTGCCGTCAAAAATTTCTACATCCACTTTCGGATAATTTTCCCGGAAAAAATGAACTACATCCGGCATCCACAGAGCAGTGATGCTGGAAAAACTACCGACCCGCAGTTTCCCCTCAATCTTATTGTTGATATTGAAGGCGGCCTGGCGCAGCTTGTCTTTCTGGTTGACCATTTCCTGAATGTAAGGGATGAGGCGGGCACCGTTGTCGGTGAGGCTGACACCCCGTTTAACCCGGACAAAAAGCTGCACACCCAGTTCTTCCTCCAGTCCCGCCATCATCTGGCTGATGCCGGACTGGGTATAATTCAGTGCTTCCGCCGCCTTGGAGAAGCTTCCCGTTTCACATACTTTTAAAAATATCTCGTAACGGTCTTTTTGTTCTTTCATGATCTTCACCCCGTAAATTTATGAATTTCAAATTCATCGTTCACCAATTATGCGAGCAGATTGGCTTTCTTGTACTCATTATAGTATAAGCTCACGAATTTTTACATCCTGCTTCGCAGGATATTCGTGAGCTGATGAGTCCAAAAAACAAATGTCTGCTTTGCAGCCACTTATTTTCTCTTGAGACTCATCACATTACAAAAACTTATGCATATAAGTAAAAACATTCGTTTTACTGATAGTATAGCATATGCTATCCTCATGTCACAAGTGTTTTAAGGAGCGTGAATCATATGGAAAAGAAAACAAGTAATTTCTCCGGGCAGATCGGTTTCGTGCTGGCGGCGGCCGGAAGCGCGGTGGGTGTGGGCAATCTGTGGAGATTCCCTTATCTGGCGGCCAAGGATGGCGGCTGTCGTGAGACAAGGATGTGATTCTTTCGGTAAGATTAGAGTATCCTACGATGCGGGGGCTCTGAAATCTGCATCCAGCTCAATACAGTTGGACTGCCTTTGTTCCAACAGGGGCAGTTTCTCCTGAGTTGCAGGTTGAGTTTGTTCTGGCAGGATCAGAATATCCTGAGTCACAGATGCACCGAAATCCGTATCCAGCTCGATACAGTTAGACTGTCTTTCTTCTAACAAGGGCAACTTGTCTTGGGGAGCGAACTGCGTTTCTTCTGGCAAGGGCAGAATGTCTGGAGTCGTTGACTGCGTTTCTTCCGGCAAGATCAGAATATCCTGCGTCACAGGAGCTTCGAAACTTGTATATTGAAGCTGGATGGTTTCGAGGATGCGGTTGAAATCTGTTTCCAGAGTGTACCAGTCTGTTAACGGAATAGTGGCTTCCAGCTGTAAGGTATTTCCCTGTAAAGGGACATCGGGATTGGATAATGTAATGTAAATCCAGTATTTTTGTTCTGTCTGGTAAATCTCGGTATTTTTCCAGCCGTTTAAGTTGCTGTCGGGCAGAGTGATCTCCTCGCTGGTGACGCCGGTGCCGCAGATTCCCGGGACGGGAGCATAGATAAGCGTAAAGGTATCCTCCGGGTATGCGATGTTCCAGAAGATGATAGCATCGGTCGTGGTGGTACCTGCGAAAGTTAAATTGCGGATCTCATAGTCCCAGGTCTCCGGAAGGGACAGGGAGAACTGCACCGGTCCCAGATCACAGATAGCTTCATTCCCCATGGATATCGCCAGATCGTCGGCAGGCCCGTTTTCCGGGCATTCTGTAGGGACGAGGCTTTCCGCGATGACCGGGGCGATTGGCCCGGTGGGGGCCGTGGAATTTTGCACCCCTACAGAATCCTCCAGGCCCCCGGTAGAACCACATCCCGCCAAGGAAAGCGTAAGAATCGTTGTCAGTGTTGATAGTAAAATAGTCTTCTTCATAAAGATACCCTCCCAAAATCGTGAAGTGTTATGGTGATCACATTATAATAAGACGAATATTGGGCGGGGAAGTTTCGGTAAATAGAAAGTTTGGTGTAAAAAGCCCCAAAACAACGAATTCCGTACAAAAAAGTTCCGAAATCAGGATTTTTTGTACGGAATTTCTTTATTTTGCTTGTGTAGCGAAAATAGAGACTTTTTACATAGCAAAATCTTATGTTTTTGTATTTTTTTCTTAGAAATTGGCGTTTTGAATACAAACAGAACGCCCTCAGGCAGATGTCTGTCGGAGAGTGTTGATATTTTCTTAACCTGTGGTA
>ULVU01012043.1_pt1 | contig 17526 bp, 14 predicted proteins | sample 1959731 | NCBI WGS metagenome assembly ULVU01 (sample SAMEA4835794, study PRJEB28245) | human gut metagenome | biome: gut microbiome; material: fecal sample | place: Denmark | collected 2008 | reverse complement strand
CTTTTCAGATATTGCCTTGACAATCAAGCCAGAGCATGTCAAAAAACATATTTTTCAGCACAAATAAAATAAAACAATTCTAAACAACGAATCTTTTCCCGTCGTTTTTCGGTTACTTTTTTGTTACGTTTGAAAATTCCGGTGATAAAATTCCTTTCAATATGGAACAAAATCAGTCTTTAAATTGTATAGATAATAAGTTTTGTATAATTTTATCAAGTAAACACCTGCACGGCTATAAAGTTATTTAAAATACACTTACCATGAAAAACTATTTAATTCTACTCTGTCTGATACTCACGATGATAAGTTGCGGGAAAAAATCATCCATCCCGGAGTTGATGGGCATCCCGGATGATTCACAAAATCCCTACACCATAAGTTCTACCCATGTTGGCTCCATTACCAGAGGTACAAATATTCATCAACTGTACTCCATATTCCCTGCGAAACAAATCAAACTCATCAAAAACAAAGGTGGATTCTTCAATCAAGAATTTGATGATTACAATGTATATGACAATAACGGCAAACTCCTTTTTATAGCCACCCCGGAAGTTGCCGGAGACACTAGTTCTTTTATTAATCGCATCATCATTCGGGACACCTCATTCAAAACCCCGGAAGGAATTGGGCTGAATTCCAATTTAGGACAAATACGGGATGCCTATCACAACATAAACTATCTCCCTTCCTCGGGAGAGATCGTCGTTTCCGTTCCGAAAGTCAGCACCAGTTTCTTAATCAACAAAGCAACTCTGGATGATTCTTGGTGGGATAACAATACAAACCAGATCATCGAAAAAAACATTCCTGACAGCGCCCAAATAGATGGGATTGTCGTGTTCTGGAACACGAAAGAAGCCCAACATATTCCGGCCGTCTTTACAGCGGCATTCTGGAATGAAATGCTTACAAAACTAATTACATGGTGTGTCATCCAGCTCCCGTCAATCGCTATTCTCGTCATTTTATTCGTTTCACTACTCCGAGCCTTACGATTCACAACCCGAAAAATGAAAAAGCTCGCCATCAATAAAGCCCATAAGACTGAAAACATTGACAACAACGAGGCGGAAAAACGAATTAACACGCTCACGGGGATCATATACGGTATCGGAAGAATCTTTCTTTGGGTGATCTTCCTACTGATCTTACTCGGAAAATTCAATATCAACATCGCCCCCATCCTCGCCAGTGCCGGAATTGTCGGATTAGCAGTCGGTTTCGGGGCTCAAGAATTAGTACGGGATTTCATATCCGGTTTCTTTATTCTCTTGGAAGATCAGCTACGCACCGGAGACTGGGCGGTAATTAACGGAACGGAAGGACTGGTTGAAAAAATTGAATTAAGAACCGTTACTCTACGGGATAGTTCAGGCACCGTACACATTTTCCAAAACGGGAAAATAGACACGCTCTCCAACATGACCAAAGAATGGTCTGCCATTGTTCTGCAAATCGGGATCGGTTACAAGGAAGACACGGATAATGCCGTCATGCTCATGCAACAAGTCGGAGACGAAATGTTCAATGACCCTGTTTACAAAGAAATGATGCTCGAACCCGTGGCCATCAGCGGGGTAAACGACTTTGCCGATAGTGCCGTGGTCATTCGCCTTGTTATCAAGACAAAACCCATGCAACAATGGGCCGTTGGCCGGGAATATCGCCGTCGTCTGAAAAAAGTATTTGATGCCAAGAACGTGGAATTCCCCTTCCCGTATCGCACGCTAACTTGGGGAGATAGTTCTAACCCCATAAAACTGAAAATAGAACCGGCAGACTCAGACTCGAAATAACTTTTATCTTTTAGTTTTTAACTTTCAATTCGCACGCACATGGCCCGTTTTCTTAAAGACCGAACGAAATCAAAAGGAGCCGCACCCGGCTCCTTGATCTTCATCGGCAAACAAAAAATGACAAAAAACTCCATTCAGGTTATTCAATACACTTCAGAAGGCCTGAAAGAGTTCTTTCCCGAAACGATGGAAAACATTGTTGACATCGTGTCCAACGACCACATGACTTGGATCAACATATCCGGCCTGCAAAATACCAAACTGATTGCCGATATGGGCAAGACCTTCGATGTATCTTCTCTATTTTTGGAAGACATTCTAAACACGGACCAACGTCCGCGGTTCAGCGAAGAATCCGACCATTTATATATCATTGCCAAGTCCTTCTATTTCGGCAAGGACGACGGGATCGTACACATGGAACAAATCTCTTTTATTGTCGGATCTCACTACCTGATTACCATTCAAGAAACAGATGCCGATTATTTTAAAGACGTGAAGAAACGCCTATACGACGGCAAAACCCGCATCCGCTCTTTCGGGACGGATTACCTCTGTTACGCCCTACTGGACACCCTCGTTGACAACTATATCATTAACCTAGAAATATTAGGAGCCGCCATCGAAGAACGCGGTAAAACCATTTTAGAGGCAGATGCCAAAGTGATCGAGGACCTTTATCATTACAAGACAGAACTTTCATACATCCGAAAAAACGTACGCCCGTTCAAAGAGGTCACCACCCGCTTCACCAATTGCGACTCCCCCCTCATTAATCAAAACACCTACACGTATTTACACGACTTGGATGATCTGGTTGTACAGGCTCAAGAAGCCATCGAGATATATTATTCCATGATATCCGACCAAATCAATCTTTACCAAACCAACATCGGGAATCGACAAAACGATGTCATGAAAGTACTAACCATCTTCTCCACGATCTTCATCCCTCTCACCTTTATCGCCGGAATCTACGGAATGAACTTCGAATATATCCCCGAATTAAAACACCACTACGCCTACTTCATCCTCTGGGGCATCATGGTCATCATCACCATCACCATGCTCCTTTACTTCAAAAGAAAAAAGTGGCTCTAATAATTTCAGATTTCAAATTTTAGATTTTAGATTTTTATCACACAATCTAAAATCTAAAATCATCAAATCTAAAATTATCAAGCTTGTCCCTGCGGTTCCAAATCCATCGGGAACATGGGTGCAATAGGGCCGCCTTCCGGTAAATTAATCTTCCCGTAATCAATCTCAAATCTCCGAACATTATCCTGTAATGCCAGTAACAAGCGTTTTGCGTGTTCCGGGGTCAAAATAATACGGCTTTTCACTTCAGCCTTAGGCATCCCCGGCATAATACGGATAAAATCAATAATAAACTCGGAGGAAGAATGAGAAATAATTGACAGATTCGAATAAGTTCCCTGTGCAACATCCCGATCTAATTCAATATCACATTGTTGTTTTTTCTCTTCCATAATAGTCCTTGGTTAATAGTTTATACAAACAATAAAGGCGCCTTGCGGCGCCTCTATCTATTTTTATTTTTCCATCCTTTCGAGATCCGCCTTAGAACCTACAATCAGACTTCTAAATTCTTTCATACCTGTACCCACCGGTATCAAGTGACCGCAAATCACGTTTTCTTTCAATCCTTCCAATGGATCGACTTTACCGTAAATTGCAGCTTCATTCAATACTTTCGTGGTTTCTTGGAATGATGCGGCAGAAATAAAGCTTGCCGTCTGCAATGCAGCACGGGTAATACCCTGTAATACCTGAGCTGAAGTTGCGGGCACAGCATCTCTAGCCTCTACCACCTTCAAGTCTCTACGTTTCAATTGTGAGTTAATATCTCTCAACATACGTACAGAGATAATCTGTCCCGGTTTCACCCGATCCGAATCCCCGGCTTCCAGTACCACTTTCTTTCCGTAGATTGCATCGTTTTCTTCCATGAACTCACTCTTATCCACCACCTGATTCTCTAAGAATCTCGTATCTCCGGCATCTTGGATCAATACCTTACGCATCATCTGGTGTACAATGATCTCGAAATGCTTATCATTGATCTTCACACCCTGCATCCGGTATACATCCTGTACCTCGTTCACGATATACTCCTGAACCTTGATCGGTCCCTCGATATTCAAAATATCAGTCGGGGTAATTGCACCGTCAGATAACGGGGTACCTGCACGTACATAATCGTTCTCCTGCACCAAAATTTGTTTAGACAAAGAAACCAGATATTTCTTTACCTCTCCGGCTTTTGATGTCACGATAATTTCACGATTACCGCGTTTGATCTTACCGTAAGTTACCTCACCGTCAATTTCCGATACAACGGCCGGATTCGACGGGTTACGAGCCTCGAACAACTCGGTAACACGCGGAAGACCTCCCGTGATATCGCCTGCTTTACCAACAGCTCTCGGAATCTTGGCAATGGTACTACCGGCAACAACCTCAGCTCCTTCCTTCACGACAATGTGGGCGCCTACCGGCAAGTTGTAACTCTTCACCGTGTTTCCTTCTGCATCATTGATACACAAAGCAGGCGCTTTCATCTTGTCACGGAACTCAATAATGATCATCTCCCTAAATCCGGTGGTTTCATCGGATTCTTCCTTATAGGTTTCACCCTCGATCAAGTTTTCCAACCCAACCGTACCGGAGAATTCGGTAATGATCAAAGCATTGAACGGGTCCCATTCACAAAGCAATTCACCCTTGCTGATCTCCTGTCCATCCTTCACGAACAACTTAGCACCGTAAGGGATAGCGTGAGAAATCAATATAATATTCGTGTTCTTATCCAATATACGCAACTCCGTCAAACGTCCTACAACCACGTCACAGGTCGTTCCGTTATCTTGCGTGTACTCAACAGAACGTAATTCTTCATACTCAACGTAACCATCATACTTCGCCTTCAAAGAGTTTTCGCTGGAAATATTTCCCGCAGTACCTCCCACGTGGAAGGTTCTCAATGTCAACTGAGTACCCGGCTCACCGATAGACTGTGCAGCGATAACCCCGACAGCCTCACCTTTCTCAACCATACGGCTGGTAGCCAAGTTACGTCCGTAACATTTAGCACAAACGCCCTTCTTCGCCTCGCAAGTCAATACAGAACGAACTTCAACACGCTCGATCGGGGAGTTCTCGATAATATCGGCAACTACCTCCGTGATCTCATCTCCAGAGGCCACGATCAATTCACCCGTATTCGGATGATAAATATCATGCACGGAAACACGTCCTAAAATTCTCTCTGACAAAGAAGACACGATCTCTTCGTTATTCTTGATAGCCGAAATGGTAATACCTCTCAACGTACCGCAATCTTCCTCGGTAATCGTGATATCGTTAGCCACGTCAACCAAACGACGAGTCAAATATCCGGCATCTGCAGTCTTCAACGCGGTATCGGCCAACCCCTTACGGGCACCGTGGGTTGAAATAAAGTACTCCAACACCGAAAGTCCCTCTTTAAAGTTTGCCAAGATCGGGTTCTCGATAATCTGTCCCCCGGTAGCACCTGATTTCTGCGGTTTTGCCATCAATCCACGCATACCTCCCAACTGACGAATCTGCTCACGAGATCCACGGGCTCCGGAATCCAACATCATGTAGATAGAATTGAATCCTTGGTCATCCGCTGCCAATTGTTTCATCAACGTGGCGGTCAAGTTCGCGTTCACGTGTGTCCAAATATCAATAATCTGGTTATATCTTTCATTATTGGTAATGAATCCCATGTTATAGTTCGCCATTACCTCTTCAACCTGGTCATATCCTTCTTGTAACAAATCTTGTTTGTTCTCCGGAACGATAACGTCTCCCAAGTTGAAAGACAAACCTCCCTCAAATGCCTTACGATAACCCAAATCCTTAATATCATCCAAGAATTTAGCCGTCACGTCCACACCGCAACGTTTGAACACGTCACCGATAATGTCACGCAACGCTTTTTTCGTAATCAACGTATTGATATAAGGATAGTTTTTCGGGGTGAACTGGTTCAAAATCACACGACCAACCGTTGTTTTGATCATATGCCTAATCGGTTGACCGTCCTTGTCCACGTTATCAATCTTCACCTCGATTTCAGCATGCAAGTCTACGGCTCTCTCGTTGAAAGCGATAATCACTTCCTCCGGAGAATAGAACTTCAAGCCTTCACCCCTCACACCCTTCCTCGGTTTCGTGATATAGTACAAACCGAGCACCATATCCTGAGAAGGCACCGTGATAGGCGCACCGTTAGCCGGGTTCAAAATGTTATGAGAACACAACATTAAAATCTGAGCTTCCAATACAGCTTCGTTACCTAATGGCAAGTGTACGGCCATCTGGTCACCGTCGAAGTCAGCGTTGAATCCGGTACAAGCTAACGGGTGCAAACGGATTGCTTTACCCTCGATCAATTTCGGCTGGAATGCCTGAATACCCAAACGGTGCAGGGTCGGGGCTCGGTTTAACAATACCGGATGACCTTTCAACACGTTTTCAAGAATATCCCAAACGATCGGATCACGACGATCCACGATCTTCTTGGCACTCTTCACCGTCTTCACGATACCGCGCTCGATCAGTTTACGGATAATAAACGGCATATACAATTCAGCCGCCATGTCTTTCGGAAGACCACACTCGTGCATCTTCAAGTCCGGACCTACAACGATTACCGAACGTGCAGAGTAGTCAACACGCTTACCCAACAAGTTCTGACGGAAACGTCCTTGTTTACCTTTCAAACTGTCGGAAAGAGACTTTAATGGTCTGTTATTTTCAATCTTAACCGCATTGGATTTACGAGAGTTATCGAACAACGAATCTACGGCCTCCTGTAACATACGTTTTTCATTACGCAAGATTACATCCGGAGCCTTGATCTCGATCAATCTCTTCAAACGATTATTACGGATAATCACCCGTCTGTACAAATCATTCAAATCGGAAGTAGCAAAACGACCTCCGTCCAACGGAACCAACGGACGCAATTCAGGCGGTATCACAGACAACACCTTCACGATCATCCATTCCGGCTTATTAATTTCTTTACTTTCACGGAAAGCCTCTACGACCTGAAGACGTTTCAACGCCTCGTTCTTTCTCTGTTGAGAAGTCTCCGTATTTGCTTTATTTCTTAAATCGTATGAAAGATCATCCAAGTTCAGACGTTCCAACAACATGGAAATAGCTTCCGCACCCATCTTTGCAATGAACTTGTTTGGATCATCATCATCCAAATATTGATTATCTGTTGGAAGTTTATCCAGAATATCCAAATACTCTTCTTCCGTCAGGAAATCCATTGTTTTGATACCGGAATCCCCCATGATACCCGGGTTTACAACCACGTATCTCTCGTAGTAAATAACGGTATCCAGTTTCTTGGAAGGTAACCCTAACAAGTAACCGATTTTATTTGGCAACGACTTGAAATACCAGATATGAGCCACCGGAACCACCAACTGGATATGTCCCATACGCTCACGTCTAACCTTCTTCTCCGTAACCTCAACACCACAACGGTCACAAACGATACCCTTGTACCGAATACGTTTATATTTACCGCAATGACATTCGTAATCCTTCACCGGACCGAAGATACGTTCGCAGAACAAACCGTCGCGTTCGGGTTTGTAAGTACGATAGTTAATCGTCTCCGGTTTTAATACAGCACCACTGGACCGTTCCAGAATTTCTTCCGGGGAAGCCAATCCAATAGCGATCTTAGTAAAATTTTTTACTTTATTGTCTTTTCTGAAGGCCATATTTTATCTGTTAATTGAAAATTGAAAATTGAGAATTGAAAATTAATTCTTCCGGTTCTCCATTTTCAATTTTCCATTTTCAATTTTGCATTATATAAGATTAACGCTCAATCCCAACCCGCGAAGTTCATGCAACAATACGTTGAATGATTCCGGAATTCCGGGTGTCGGAAGAGGTTCACCTTTCACGATATGCTCGTAAGTTTTGGTTCTACCCATCACGTCGTCAGACTTCACGGTCAAGATTTCCTGCAAGATGTGTGATGCTCCGAAAGCCTCAAGAGCCCAAACCTCCATCTCTCCGAAACGCTGACCTCCGAACTGAGCCTTACCTCCAAGAGGTTGCTGCGTGATCAACGAGTAAGGTCCGATAGAACGAGCGTGCATCTTGTCATCAACCATGTGTCCCAGTTTCAGCATATAGATCACACCCACGGTTGCCGGCTGGTCGAAACGTTCTCCCGTTCCCCCGTCATACAGATAGGTGGTTCCGAATCTAGGCACACCTGCCTCGTCCGTGTATTTGTTGATATCGTCCAAAGAGGCACCATCGAAAATAGGAGTTGCAAACTTCAATCCCAAATTCTTTCCGGCCCAACCCAACACGGTTTCGAATACCTGTCCCAAGTTCATACGGGAAGGTACACCCAGCGGGTTCAAACAAATATCAACCGGAGTTCCGTCAGACAAGAACGGCATATCCTCTACCCTTACTACGCGGGATACAATACCCTTGTTACCGTGACGTCCTGCCATCTTATCACCGATTTGCAATTTACGTTTCTTAGCCACGTAAACCTTAGCCATCTTGATAATTCCAGAAGGAAGCTCGTCACCGACGGTAGCGTTATACTTCTTACGTTTAATCTGACCTTCGATCTCCTTGTACTTGATGATATAATTATGCAACAAGTCACGAATCATATCGTTTCTCTGCTTATCGGTCGTCCATTTGTTCGGGTTGATTTGCAAGAAGTCCATGTTCTGCAACATCTTGTAAGAGAACTTCACTCCCTTCGGAACAATATCCTCGTTCAAGTAATTCTTCACGCCTTGCGAAGTCTTACCATTTACCAACTCGAATAATTTGTCGATCAATAAAGTAGTCAAATCTCCGACTTTACGTTGGAATTGTTCATCCAGTTCGGCCAAAATGTTCTTACCGGCAGCTTTCGTTTTCCGATCACTTACCGTACGTTGGAACAACTTCTTATCAATAATAACACCTTTCAATGAAGGAGAAGCTTTCAATGAAGCATCTTTCACATCACCGGCTTTATCACCGAAGATTGCTCTCAACAATTTTTCCTCCGGACTAGGATCGGACTCTCCTTTCGGGGTAATCTTACCAATCAGGATATCTCCCGGTTGAACACGAGCCCCCACGCGAATGATTCCGTTTTCATCCAAATCCTTCGTGGCCTCCTCACTTACGTTCGGAATATCAGCCGTCAACTCTTCCAATCCACGTTTCGTTTCACGAACTTCCAGAGAATACTCGTCCACGTGAACAGATGTAAAGACATCATTCCGCACGATATTCTCGGAGATCACGATAGCATCCTCGTAGTTGTATCCTTTCCACGGCATGAATGCCACCTTCAAGTTCCGTCCGAGTGCCAATTCTCCCTTTTCTGAAGAGTATCCTTCCGTCAATATCTGACCTTCTTCCACACGTTGACCTTTTCTCACGATCGGTTTCAACGTGATCGTCGTACTCTGGTTTGTACGTTGGTATTTCGGCAGGTAATATTCTTTCGTATCAGGTTCAAAGCTTACAAAAGCCTCTTCCTCCGTACGGTCATATTTAACAACAATCTTGCGTCCGTCAACAAAAGAGATCACTCCCGGTCCCTCTGCGACAACCTGCGTTCTGGAATCCTTAATCAGATTAGCCTCCAAACCGGTTCCCACGATCGGGGATTGCGGGGAAATAATCGGAACTGCCTGACGCATCATGTTCGATCCCATCAACGCTCGGTTGGCATCATCATGCTCCAAGAACGGGATCAAAGACGCCGCAATAGATGCAATCTGATTCGGGGCAACATCGATCAAATCGACATCCTCTCCGGCTGCCAACGGGAAGTCCGCATCTTTTCTGGCTTTTACCCATTTATTCGTAAACTTGCCATCTTCATCGATAGCAGAACTTGCCTGAGCAATTACCAACTCCTCCTCTTCCTCTGCCGAATAGTAGCGTACGCCTTCCTCGGAAAGGTCCACGACACCATTATTCACCTTACGGTAAGGAGTTTCGATAAATCCTAGATCGTTGATCTTAGCGTACACGCAAAGAGAAGAAATCAAACCGATATTCGGTCCCTCCGGCGTCTCGATCGGACACAAACGACCATAGTGAGTATAGTGTACGTCACGCACCTCGAATCCGGCACGATCTCTGGAAAGACCACCGGGTCCCAAAGCTGACATACGTCTCTTGTGAGTGATCTCGGCCAATGGATTCGTCTGATCCATGAACTGAGATAACGCATTTGTTCCGAAGAACGAATTGATCACGGAAGACAAAATCTTCGAGTTGATCAAATCAACCGGGGTGAATACCTCGTTGTCACGCACGTTCATTCTTTCACGAATCGTACGGGCCATACGGGCCAATCCCACGCCGAATTGATTATATAATTGTTCGCCGACAGTACGTACACGACGATTACTCAAGTGGTCAATATCGTCCACGTCGGTCTTAGCGTTCAATAAACGAATCAAATATTTGATGATCTCGATAATATCCTCTTTCGTCAAAACACGGATATCCGGATCTGTTGCAAGTCCCAATTTCTTGTTTAACTTGTAACGTCCCACGTCACCCAAATCGTAACGTTTATCAGAGAAGAACAACTTGTCGATCACATCGCGGGCAGTAGCCTCGTCTGGCGGCTCCGAACTACGCAACTGCCTGTAAATATGTAATACGGCCTCTTTCTCCGAGTTACAGGGGTCTTTTTGTAACGTGTTATATATAATGGCATAATCTGCCAGATTTTGCATCTCCTTGTGAAGAAGGATCGTCTTCGCACCTGACTCGACAATCGCATCAATATGCTCAGGCTCCAGCACTGTTTCACGGTCAACGATAATCTCGTTACGCTCGATAGAAACAACTTCACCGGTATCTTCATCAACGAAATCTTCAATCCAAGATTTCAAAACACGAGCAGCCAACCGTCTGCCAACGACTTTCTTCAACCCCGTACGGGAAACATTCACTTCATCAGCCAGACCAAATATTTCAAGAATATCCTTATCCGTTTCAAAACCGATAGCTCGTAAAAGAGTGGTTACCGGCAATTTTTTCTTCCGGTCGATATACGCATACATCACGTTATTGATGTCCGTAGCAAACTCGATCCAGGAACCCTTGAACGGAATAATTCTAGCGGAATAAAGCTTCGTACCATTCGCATGAATACTCTGCCCGAAGAAAACACCGGGAGACCTGTGTAACTGAGAAACGACCACTCGCTCTGCTCCATTGATCACGAAAGTACCTTTCGGGGTCATGTAAGGAACATTTCCTAAATATACATCCTCGATAACGGTATCAAAATCTTCATGTTCCGGATCTGTACAGTACAACTTCAATTTCGCCTTCAAGGGTGCGCCATAAGTCAATCCCTGACCCAGACACTCCTCGATCGTGTAGCGAGGCGGATCTATAAAATAGTCCAAAAATTCCAAAACAAAGTTGTTCCGAGTATCAGTAATAGGAAAATTCTCCTTGAAAACCGTGTAAAGGCCTTCATTCTTTCTGTTCTCAGGCGTGGTACCTAATTGAAAAAAGTCCTTGAAAGACTTTAATTGCACTTCAAGAAAATCAGGGTATTCCAACTGATTCTTTATCGATGCAAAGCTTATTCTATTGTTTGAATTATATGAAGACATCTATTATTTTTTTTGAACCTAAACAATCATAACAACAAAATGGTTTAGAGTCTACATGAGACTCTAAACCTGGAAAAACCAACCGGTTTTATTTTATTTAAGTTCAACTTCAGCTCCTGCTTCTTCTAATTGAGTCTTCAGCGTGTTAGCCTCTTCTTTAGAAACTTTTTCTTTCAATGGAGCCGGAGCCTTGTCAACTATTTCTTTAGCCTCTTTCAATCCAAGACCGGTCAATTCTTTCACTAACTTAACAACAGCTAATTTAGCAGCACCAGCTGACTTAAGAATTACATCGAATTCAGTTTGCTCTGCTTCAGCGGCAGCAGCACCACCAGCTGCAGGAGCAGCAACAGCTACAGCAGCTGCTGCAGGTTCGATTCCGTACTCTTCTTTTAAAATATCAGCTAATTCTTTTACGTCTTTTACGGTAAGGTTTACTAGCTCTTCTGCAAGTTTTTTCAAATCTGCCATTTCTATACTATTTAAAATTGTTTGTTTACTAAACTATAAAAATTATTCTTTTTCAGAAAGTGTTTTAACAACACCAGCGATAGTATTTTGTCCGGATTGCAATGCGGAAATAACATTCTGCATCGGAGCCTGCAACATTGCGATAATGTCTGCAAGCAACTCCTCTTTAGACTTGATACTGATCAACGATTCAAGCTGATCCTCGCCAACATAAGCACATTCTTCTACGAATGCGGCCTTGAATACCGGTTTGTCTTTAGTCTTACGGAATTCTTTAATCAGTTTTGCAGGACCGTTTCCGGTGTCGCACAACATGATTGCGCTATCGCCTTTCAACGCGGAAAAAATTTCCTCGTAGTTGTTGGTAGCGTTTTCCAAAGCCTTTTTCAACAACGTGTTCTTCACTTGCACCAGTTTGATGTTAGCATCAAAGCAAGCCCGACGCAAAGCCTGAGTGTCTACCGCGTCAAGACCGGAAATGTCACTAACATACAAGTGCTTGTAAGAATTCACTTGCTCCGTCAAGGTTTCTATTACGACTTTTTTATCTTCTTTTTTCATACTACTGAAGTCCTTTTTAGATTACTACATTAATCAAGTAAAGTCTTTTGGTCTACTTGAATACCGGGACTCATCGTACTTGACAGATACACGCTCTTGATATAAGTACCTTTAGCGGCAGCCGGTTTCAAGTTATTGATCACGTTCAAGAATTCTCTAGCGTTCTCCATAATCTTGTTCGGCTCGAATGTAACTTTACCAATAGAAGCGTGAATAATACCGAATTTGTCAACTTTAAAGTCGATCTTACCAGCCTTCACCTCGGTTACCGCTTTCCCGATTTCCGGGGTTACAGTACCACTCTTCGGGTTTGGCATCAATCCACGAGGACCCAAAATTCTACCAAGAGCACCTACTTTACCCATTACAGAAGGCATCGTGATGATGATATCGATGTCGGTCCAGCCGCCTTTCAATTTTTCGATATATTCATCCAATCCAACGTAATCGGCTCCGGCAGCCTTAGCTTCTTCCACCTTGTCAGGCGTACACAAAACCAAAACTCTTACTTGCTTACCGGTTCCATGAGGTAAAGTACACACACCGCGTACCATTTGATTGGCTTTACGCGGGTCTACACCCAGTCGAACGTCCATGTCAACTGACGCATCAAACTTCGTGAAAGTGATTTCCTTCACAAGCTGTGCGGCCTCGTCGATAGAATATACTTTTCCACCTTCGATCTTCGCTAAAGCTAACTTCTTATTTTTTGTCAGTTTACTCATTACGTTTGAAGTGTTACAAGTTCATTAAAAAGGTCTGTCACCGGTTACGGTTATACCCATACTTCTGGCGGTACCAGCTACCATACTCATTGCTTTCTCGATTTCAAAAGCGTTCAAATCTTTCATCTTGTCCGTAGCAATTGCTCTCACTTGATCCCAAGTGATAGAGGCCACTTTCTTACGATTGGGCTCTGCGGAACCGGATTTGATTTTAGCAACTTCCAAAAGTTGAATAGCAACAGGAGGTTGTTTTGTAATAAAATCAAACGATTTATCACCATACACCTGTATAATTACCGGGATGATCTTTCCTGCCTGCTCTTGAGTTCTAGCGTTAAATTGCTTACAGAAGTCCATGATATTGACTCCCTTAGAACCTAACGCCGGTCCTACTGGAGGCGAAGGATTAGCAGCTCCGGCTTTAATTTGCAGCTTGATAATAGCTTCAACTTGTTTTGCCATGATTGTTTTTAATCAAATAATTGTTATTCTTTTTCTACCTGCATGAAACTTAATTCAAGTGGTGTTTTCCGTCCGAAAATCTTGACAATTACTTTCAAGCGTTTCTTGTCCGTATTCACCTCCTCTATCACACCGGTAAAACCATTAAACGGTCCGTCAGTCACTTTAACTGACTCGCCAACGAAATAAGGGATACTTATTTCTTCTGGTTGTTCCGCAAGTTCATCTACAGTACCCAAGATCCGGTTTACCTCTGCTTGACGCATCGGTACAGGGTCTCCTCCTTTGGTTTCCCCCAGGAAGCCGATCACATTCGTGATGTCACGAAGTATGTGAGGGATTTCTCCAACGAGTGCGGCCTCGATCAACACGTAACCCGGATAAAGATTTCGCTCACTGCTATACTTTTTCCCGTTACGCACCTGATACACCTTCTCTGCAGGTACTAAAACCTGTGAAACGTAATCCTGAAGCCCTAAACTGGCGATTTCGTTCTCGATGTGCTCCTTTACCTTCTTCTCTTTTCCTCCAATGGTCCGAAGTACATACCATCTTTTTTTCATTTCAGCCATGTTAGACCTCCAAGATTTTTAGTAAAACAAATTATATATACCGGTCACGATATGTCTGAACGAAAAATCCATTGCAAAAATGCACAACGCTATGATAACGGAAGCAATCATCACAATTGTTGCACTACTCTGGAGCTCAGACCACGTGGGCCAAGTTACTTTATTCACCAGCTCGTTATAAACATCTGATATATAACTTTTAATCTTCATTTGTTCTATATTTAATTTGCACGGGAGGAGAGGTTCGAACTCCCGACCCTCGGTTTTGGAGACCGATGCTCTACCAACTGAGCCACTCCCGTGTGTAAGCCGACCGAAGCCGGCTCATTATTTTAAATTTCAAATTTTAATTGCGAATCTACAATCTAAAATCATTAAATCTAAAATTGTATTAGTCTAAGATCTCAGTGATCTGACCAGCACCTACGGTTCTACCACCTTCACGGATAGCGAAACGCAAACCTACGTTACAAGCAACCGGAGTGATCAACTCAACAGTGATTGTCAAGTTATCACCAGGCATTACCATCTCGCGTCCTTCCGGAAGAGTGATCTCACCGGTAACGTCCAAGGTACGGATATAGAATTGAGGTCTGTATCTGTTGTGGAACGGAGTGTGACGACCACCTTCTTCTTTCTTCAAGATATAAACCTCAGCTTTGAATTTATCGTGCGGTTTAACAGAACCCGGTTTTGCCAATACCATACCACGTTTGATCTCGTCTTTGTCGATACCACGAAGTAACAAACCAACGTTATCACCAGCTTGACCTTCGTCAAGAATCTTACGGAACATCTCAACTCCGGTACATACGGTTTTCTTACCATCAGCACCCAAACCGATAATTTCCAACTCATCACCCGTGTGAACGATACCAGTTTCGATACGACCGGTAGCAACAGTTCCACGACCAGTGATAGAGAACACGTCCTCAACAGGCATCAAGAACGGTTTATCAACGGCACGTTGCGGCAACTCAATCCAGTTGTCAACTGCATCCATCAACTCCATTACTTTCTCTTCCCATTTTGCTTCTCCGTTCAATGCTCCAAGAGCAGAACCTAAGATAACCGGAGTATTATCTCCGTCATATTGATAGAATGATAACAACTCACGAACTTCCATCTCAACCAACTCCAACATTTCCGGGTCGTCCACCATATCCACCTTGTTCAAGAATACAACGATTCTCGGAACGTTTACCTGACGAGCCAAAAGGATGTGCTCACGAGTCTGAGGCATCGGACCATCAGTAGCGGCACAAACTAAGATAGCACCGTCCATCTGAGCAGCACCAGTTACCATGTTCTTTACATAGTCGGCGTGTCCCGGACAGTCAACGTGTGCATAGTGACGATTTGCAGTCTGGTATTCAACGTGAGAAGTGTTAATGGTGATACCTCTCTCTTTTTCTTCCGGTGCGTTATCGATAGAATCGAATGAACGTAATTCAGAAAGACCTTTTTTTGCCAATACCGTAGTGATAGCAGCCGTCAAAGTAGTTTTACCGTGGTCAACGTGACCGATTGTACCAATGTTTACGTGTGGTTTGGTACCTTCAAAATGTTCTTTAGCCATAGCTCTAAAACAATTTTTATTATTAAACAATTTATCTCAATAACTCAATTTCATGCAAGCAACTCGCTGTTTACCTGGAAATTACCCAGACAAGTGCGAGAAAACCCATTTAATTTGGCTTGCAAATGTACAAATTAAAAATCATATCTCACAATAAATGAGATCATTTTTCTTAATTTTCTCTTTTTTCTTTCGCTTTAACAAGTTGTCTCTTCAATACATCGTACAACTCGTCCACTGTTTCTTCAAAAGTTTTCGCGTTCTTTTTAGCGAACACGTCTTGCCCTTTGACATCAACATGCACCTCGGTTAACTTATTTTCCAGATGATCGTCTTTTTCCAATTTCAACGTAACATCTATACTCATAATTCCGTCGTGATACTTCTCCAATTTCGAGAACTTCTTGTTAATGAACTCCTCCAGCACTGGATTTACTGAAAAACCTACAGGATTAATTCTAATGTCCATATCGTTTCCTCCTATAATTTATGCTCGCGGGTGAGCTTGTTTAAAAATCTTCAACATTTTCTCCACAGAATTATGAGTGTACACCTGAGTAGCTGCCAAGTTGGAATGCCCCAGCAATTCTTTAATTCCTTGAATCGGCGCACCGTTATCCAACAGGTGCGTGGCAAAAGAATGTCGCAACACGTGCGGGCTGCGTTTTGCTAAAGAAGTATGTGATTCCAGTTCTTTCGTCACCAAACGATAAACGAAATTAGCGTAAAGCGGCTTTCCCTTATCGGTCACGAAAAACATGCCATGCTCCCCTTCCACCACGCGGCTCCGGGCATCCAAATAACATTCGATGTCCTGCACCAACTCGGTCATGATTGGGATTTCTCGCCATTTTCCACCTTTCCCGAAAACACGAATACAACGCCGTGAAAGATCAACATTCCCCACCTTTAATCCAATAATTTCAGAACGCCTCATTCCCGTATCATAAGCCATCAACAAGATCAAGAAATCTCTCAATCCGGAAAAACCTTTCTTTTTTTCCGCGTCATCCAGCGTACATTCCATCTCCTCTTCCCTCACGAAAACCGGTAATCGTTTCGGCAATTTCGGCCCGCTGATATTCTCGGCGGGATTCACCTCTATCACTTTCTCTTTTACTAGGAAACGAAAAAACGCCTTTACACTGCTCAACTTACGCTTACCGGAAGCGGCACTTAACTTTCCTCTGGCACCGTTACCCCTCAGGTCTCCCCTCATCTCTGCCACGACCCATTCTCTGACGAGCTTGGTCGTCACTCGAGAAAAATCCTCATTACTCCTTTCCAATCCACAAAATTCGTAGAACTGATACAAATCCGCCTTATACGCGATGATCGTATTTTCCGAATAACGTTTCACGCTACTCAAATACTTCAAGAACAATTCTATCTGCATCATTTCTACTATTTTAATAACGTAAGCAAGTTACGTTTTTTGTTTGGAAAAACAAAGAAAGTGATCGATTTATTCTTCCGCTTGTTGCAAAGATTGACGATAGGCGGCCTTCATCCGGGCCATTCTATTTCTAATAGACGGTTTGGTGAAAGCCTGACGATCTCTCAGCTCTTTAATCACGCCGGTTTTTTCGAATTTTCTTTTGAATTTCTTCAGTGCTCTCTCGATATTTTCGCCTTCTTTTAATGGTACAA
>ULVU01018399.1_pt1 | contig 17950 bp, 16 predicted proteins | sample 1959731 | NCBI WGS metagenome assembly ULVU01 (sample SAMEA4835794, study PRJEB28245) | human gut metagenome | biome: gut microbiome; material: fecal sample | place: Denmark | collected 2008 | reverse complement strand
TTCTTTGTTTGGGATTTATTGCTTGTTCTAATGATGACAATGATGAAGATAATGATGAGAAAATCTACAGGGTATATAAAATTACAGCCCACCTCCACGAGGACGAGGATGAAAATGAAACTCGTACATATAGTTATGATGGTCAAGGTAGAATGACTAAATGTACTTATGATGAAAATCATATTGTTACTTATACTTACCAAAACAACCAAATTATAGTGAGTGGGCTTGAAGACGGGGATGAAGTCTTTGAACTGAATGATAAAGGATATATAGTGCGAGGTTTTTACGAGGATGAAGAGATTACATACACTTATGATAATCTTGATCAATTATTGAAAATAGAATATAAAGATGGGGGTAATCATTCTTTTACTTGGAGTGATGGAAATATCATAAAAGTTGTAGAGTCTGATGAAATGTACGAAAACACGAGCGTGTTCACTTATTCTTCTGTAGAAAATAAAGTTGATTTTGATTTCTCTTCTTATCTTGGCGACTACAATTTTAATGATGAGTTATACAACGGTTCGTATTTTGGAAAATCGAACAAAAATCTAGTAATTACTTGTCAGGAGAAAGAAGATAACTACACGTATAATTATCGCTACGAATATACTTTTAATGAAAATGGCTGCGTTGAAAAGATATTAGAATATGAAGATGATGTACTGACTGTTACTCACACTGTAGAATATTTTTAATTGGTGAGGGAGGTAAAATTGCTTACCTTCCTTTTTCTTTCTAAGAACTTTGGGTATCTAACTTTGAATTTGTCTAATGTCTATGTAAATAAGATAATGCATTTGAAATATAAAGATAAATTTAAGTGTTAAATATTTCCATCATTTATTCTAATTGTTTTTCCTTTTAATAGAATATAAAAACCCTTAGTAATATATTCTTATTATTCCGTTGATTGCTCTAAATTTGCCACACAGCAACCCTAAAAGCGTTTGTTAGATGCTGAAATTTGTTTACTTTTGCGTTGAGATTCGGTACTTCCGAATTTCAGACATGTTGAATTAATGGAAGCGTTTAGCTTTATCCTCAGTAAGAAAACGACCAATTTTAATGCAGAGGGATAAACGATACAAACGCTCATGCTTGCCGTATATATATCTACTATATACATGGTCTAGCGTGGGGTTGCTGTTTATTTCTGCAAAGGTTACTTGGTCGTACCTCTTACTGAATAGACTAACAACTACCACGCTTTCTTATTTATACTAATTACTTCTTTGGTAGTTGGAAGTAGAGATTAATTGCAATTAAAAATGAAAAAGATTTATTTATTGATGCTGTTATTAGCTACGGTGTTCGTGGCGTGTTCTGATGATGACGATGATGACAACGGGAATGGAAACGGGGGAAAGCAAAAACTAGTGAGCAAGATTGTCGATGATTACGGTAACGGAGAAACTTGCACTATCACTTTTGAGTACGATTCAGAAGGAAAGATGACTAAAGTTGTGGAAACTTACAAAGGTGGAGAGGATGACGGGCGTGTAATCACAACGAAGTTTAAGAAAGAAGGTACTAAACTTGTTGCTACATGGGACACAAATGATGAAAATGGAGACGAATCATGTACTTTTGAATGTGAGTTAAACGATAAAGGATTGGTAACTAAAGCTGTTGGTGTCGGATCGGAGAAATATGAAAGTATTGATTATAACGAGAACAACCAGCTTGTTAGTACAACAGGAAGTAAGTTTTCATGCAAATGGTTAAACGGGAACATCACATCTTTGGAAAATTATGGTACTACTACCTATACTTATACTGAATACGAAAACAAAACAAACTATGACTTTAACTGGCAGTTAATCCAAGTATGGGAATATGATTTCGTGGAAACAAGTTACTTTGGAGTTAAATCAAAGAATCTGATTGCATCTGTTACCGAGGGAGGTGAAAGATACACTTATGAATATACCTTTGATAAAGACGGTTATGTTACAACGATCAAAGCGTATGACGAGAGCGGTGTTAAAACATTAGATTACACGACAACTGTTACATACAAAGAGTAATTAGTATGGTGTGCTAGCTAGGTGTGAGGGGTGATAGGCTTATGCTTGTCACCCTTTATTTTTTGCCAATAAAAAAGCCAATACCATACAATGAGGTACTGGCTTCAAATCATTCAATTTGGCTGTCTTTTCTTGACGAGCTTCGTCTTGGGTTTCCCGAATATATCGGGGAATAATCTCTTTAACCTATCCATGTCTAAATGCCTAAACAGGTCAATTTCATGGATTACATGGAAACGTTCCACTCCATGCCATTCATACTTTTTCTTCTGTTTCATAATGCAAGTGATTTCTAACAAACAAGAATACAAACAACAGTAAATAAATTAAGTTATTCGTTTGCGTATTGCAAAGGTACCACTTGCAAGTAAGATGAAAAAATGGATATTACAGAATATCAGTTATCTGTATATATGGTAACATATTATCATTTAAATATTCAGTTAGCTAAAGAAAGGTGATGAATGTTGCATTTAAATGTTCATTAAGTTTTTAATCTTTGAAGGTGTGTAATTTTACTTGTATTGGTGTTATATACCAATTCTTAGGAAAACTCACCCGTGTAAATATTCAATCATTATATTTATATCAAAACGAGTTCACTCAAATAATATCAATCTCAATAGTTTTAATTAATTTTGCCGTATGAAATCAATTAATAGTCCTTTTAGATATGCAGGTGGAAAATTCTATGCTCGTAAGCTTATTTTAGAGCATATAATAAACCATAATTACTACATAGAGCCATTCTGTGGAGGTGCTAGTATATTTTTTGCTAAAGATAAAGTAACAGACAATTGGTTAAATGATGTTGATGATGAATTAATCAATACTTTAATCGTAATAAGAGATCACCCAAATGAACTTATTTCTTTATTAAAAAGACGAAATTGTGAAATCAGTAGAATCCCAACAGAATTGGTACAGAATGTTGAGATTGGAGAAGTCATGCCAGCTTTAAAAGAATTACATACTTTTTTCAAAAATGAATATATGCCTCAAAATGATTTAGAAAGAGCCCTAAAATGGTATTATCTAAATCGTACTTCTTATAGTGGAATAATGAATCGTCAGAATATGTATTGGGGGTATGGTGATAAATATTCTATGCAACCTAAAAATTGGGGCGCTAATATTTTAAGAACAAGCGAAAAGTTGCAAGATGTTAGGTTAACATCTTTAGATTTTGAAGAAGTTATTGACCAAGCTCCTGATGGAGCATTTTTATTTATTGATCCGCCATATTTTAATGCAGACCAAGATAAATTTTATCAACATTTTTTTTCTAGAAATGATCATTATCGACTTTTGAAATGTTTAAAGAATAATAAGAGCAGACTTAATATTTTCATCACATATGATAATGTGGAGGAAGTTCGTGATTTGTATTCATGGGCTAAGGAGATGTATGATAAAGAATGGAATTATTGCATCCAGCGTACTGATGATCAAAAAGAAAAAACGGATAAAAAAGGTAAAAGGTATAAAGGTAAGGAACTATTCATTCTCAACTATTTGAGTTGAGAATGAACCTATCTTTTCTTTTTACGCTCATTCCTTTTTACTTCGACTATTCGTAATAATCGCTCATTTAGATTATCGATAGAAGTCCAATGTGGATCATCTTGCAATATAACATATGGAGTCCTTGGAATAGAATTGTCTTTTTCTGCAATATCTGCAGGGATTACAAATCTCCAATCTTGATTACAAGCTTTCACTAAAGCCTTATCATTGTCAACCTTATAAAACTCATATAAAATTTGGATCAATTCTGTATTATTTATAAGTTCTAAACTTTCGATAGTATTCCCTTCATACAAAGCATTAGAAGTATTACATGCTAGTAAATCAAAATCCCCAACCAAATATCTATCATTTGTGGTTGTACTTAAACTGATATTACTTCTAGAACGGTGGCATTTAACTTTAAAGTGTGGAACTTTTAAAATCTTTGTACGTTTTCCTAGGTTGAATGATCCTCTTACAGCGTTTTTACATTCAACTTTTAGTCTTATTCCCGTCTTTCTATGAGTAATACTTACATCTTCGTCAATTGTATTGTTTTGTGCATTTAAATTCAATTTTTGAACATCCCATGTATATTTGTCCAAGTTTGCTTTTAAATAAAGAAAAGCATTATATTCAGTGGCTTTCCCTCTTATCATTGGGACGACTTTTTGATCTTCCAATATTTCAAAAAGAAAATCAACAGGAACATTATATTCACTGCAATACTCTAATATCTTTTGTTCTAAATTCATAATATTTTCTTTTTGCAAAGAAAATAAATAATACTAAATAATGCTAGAGAAAAAGCAAAATGTTCACTTTCTATATTAGTGAACGTTTCTCTTATTATCAATTACTTACGTTTCAATACGATTTCCCAGTCAGGGAAAATGTTCACTTGTATATCTAATCATGTAAATCTAAACATTATGAGTTTGAAGTATTCTAACACCACGGCTGACCGTCTGGATTGGGATGATATGCTTAATCTGGTAAGGAAGCTAATGCAAGACGAGAATTATAAAATCGCCTTGTTTATTACACTTGGTTCTTTTTGGGGATTACGTGTGTATGACATGAAACAGCTTACTTGGTTATCTATACTGGATAAAGACGAGATCACCATTATAGAACACAAGACGGAGAAGAAACGGGTTATTCCCATTGCTCCACAATTGAAAAAGTTCATTGCTGATTGCCATGCCCACATTAAGCCTGTTTGCCTTGATTCTCCTGTCTTTTTAAGCCAGAAGGGTACTGTTTATTCCACTCAACAACTAAACAGGGTTCTAAAGCAAATAAAAACGAAATACAGGGTAAACGTGAAGAACTTCTCCTGTCATAGTTTACGTAAGACTTTTGGGAGGCAGGTTTACAACCAGAATCCAGAAAATGCGGAAAGGGCTTTGGTTATGCTCATGGATATATTTAATCACTCGTCCTTGGCTATCACTAAACGGTACATCGGGTTAAGGCAAGAAGAAGTAGCCCAGACCTATGAATCTTTGTCATTTTAATTAGAAAGCCTATTCCTTCAATTCTGAGGGGATAGGCTTTAATTTTATAGATATTATTGTATTCATTCTTCCCGTTTTATTTTCAAATTTTCATTATACTGTTTTCGATATGAATAATCTATTCTTAATGATCTTAGTTCTGCGATTTCACTTTTTAGATATTCTTGAATAGTTATTTCTTTTGTTGTAACGGTAGTGTTTAGGGAGAAATTTTTCAAACTTGTATTTTTGGAAGTTTCTTTATATTCTGTAATTAGGAGGGTATCTTTATTTAGTGTATATTTATCTGGTAAGATAGAAACTAGAGGGCTTCTAGCAGTTTTTCTAACAGCAATGATGAACTCTAAACCACTCCTAAATTGAATGACATAAAAACCTTGCATCATAGTGACAGTGTAATAGGTAACAGAGGCAAGATGTTTGTGGAATAATTCTCCTTTTTCCTGAATATTAAGATTATCTAGTTTCTCTTTTTTTCTAGTGTCAATTAACCTTAGTTTATCAGCTTCTTTACTGAGTTTCGCATCAGTTAGTTTGTCCATTTCTTTTTTAAGAGCTTCAATTTTATTTTCTATTTCGATTTGTTTGTTTTGTACCGCAGTGCGTAATGTGGAAGAACGTGCTTCTAAATAGCTTTGTACTAATTCTTGATTTTCTGCTTCTAGATTTGAACGAATTAACTCTTTATTTTTGATTTGTTTATTCAAACCGTCAATCTCTTCAATTAAGTTTTGTACTTTGTTATCAATCTGTCCTTTGAAAAAGTCAATGTTTTCACTATAATTCATGTATTTGAATAAGCTATATATAATTTCGTTAGTTAGATGATAAGAGATTTCATCCTTGAAATGGCAGGCAATAGGATTGTCTTCTGTTCCCACGTAACTACATCTGTATGTGAGTTTGGTGACAGCCTTTTCTGGTTTCTTGTCCTTTACAATCATGGAACGTCCACATCGACATTTGAAAATTCCTTTTAATGGGTTGTATAAATTTTTGCCAGTTGATTTATATTTATGATTTTCTTTTACCAAGAGATTTGCCCTGTTAAAATTTTCTGGTGTAATTATTGGTTTAATATTGACAGAAATAACGCTCGCTTCTTCTCTATCAAATTTAAGTTTTCTTTCTCTAACTCCTTTGTAAATAGAATGTTTAACTAGTCTTCCTAATAGTTGTCTAGTAACAAAGAATCCTCTGAATGTAATGTTTCTATTATTGAAGTATCTTGCAGCTTCTCCAAGTGAATAACCTGCCAATATTAATTCATAGATTTTTTTTATGTGTTTAACTTCTTCTTCATCCTCTTCAAGAATTTTTTTAGGTCTACGTCCATTAGGATTATAGATTGCTTTGAAGCCAAAAGGTATATTACCATCAACCATGGCATAAGGATTATTTGATAGTATAGCTTGTTTGCCCTCTTGATTTTTTCTTTTTATTTCGATTCTTTCTTTTGCATTTTTGTCTGCGCTGACAAGTAAGGTTATTAGTTCTATTAAATTTAGAGCTTGATTGGCTTTGTAATATTTACTTGCATCATCTAAAAATATAACATCTAATCCATGATATATGATATTTTGAATCGTGTTGACTGTAATTAATGTTTCCTCTCTACTCAATCGAGATAATTCTGAGATAACTAATATTTCTCCGTCTTTATCTGTAAGAGATTGTAACTTAACATAGCCTCCTCTATCAGCTTTTGCCCCAGAAATTCCATAATCTACAATTTCTTGAACAATTTCATAATTGTTTCTATCGCAATACTCTTGGATTTTCATTCTTTGTCTTGCGACATCTTGCATTTTAGTTGAAACTCGAATATAGGTAATAGCTTTTTTCATAACTTTGTTTCTAAATAGATATTGCAAAGATAACTAATATTTTTGTCATGGGTTAAATCGAAATGTTATTTGAATATTGTGCCCAAGTTCCGGCTAATCGTTTGGGATTCATTGGGAACGGGGGGCCTTTTTCGCTGATGCAGTTAAAAGTGGTTCAGGAAGTGATCACGCTGACCATTTTCATTATCTTCTCCATGCTTTTCTTCAAAGGGGTAACCTTCCAGTGGAATCACTTGGCCGCTTGTGTTTGCTTGGTGCTGGCAGTTTACTTTGTATTCATGAAATAACTATATTGGGTTATCCCCTCTTGTGTTTTACCTTTTCGTGAAAATCAAAAATAGAAAAGTCTAGCGGAAAACTGAAAAATAATGAGTAAACTTGGAGACATTTCCCGGTGTTATCGGAAAGTGAAGAATTATCGGTGATTTATGTAACTTGCGGTAACTGCTTAACGTTATTTATTAAAAAAAGTTGGTGTTATGTTTTCAGTGGAATTCCGCTATCGGGCGAGAAAGATTTATAAGTCTGTAAAACAGATTGTTGAACTGGTAAGTAATGTGTTATTATTTCTAGCCTCTTTTCTCGCAATTATTTTAGTCATTTATCGTTTCGGCTTTGATATGCCGGCTGATTATTCTCATGAGATATACTACACCTATCGAGCGATAATTCGTCTTTTCGTAGTGCTTGGCTTGTTGCGGTTCTTGTTTAATTTCAGGCTGCTACGGGCGGAAAAAGGATTTTGGATAGAAGTGTTAGTGTTACTTTTCCTGTTTGCCTTGACCTTGTTCTCCAAACACTTCGACCGACCGGATTTCGAGGAGACTAACCCCTTCCTTTTCAAGGTCGAGCGAATATTGACGTATGCTGTGGTATTACTATTGAGTATCATACAACTCTCGAAACAGATATTTGTTGTCTTGCGAAGTCGGGTAAAGGCGGAAGTTCTTTTTGCCGCGAGTTTTTTATTTATCATCCTTTTGGGGGCTGTTTTGTTAAGATTACCTAATGCCACGTACGAGGGGATCAGTTTCATGGATGCCTTGTTTACCTCGACGAGTGCCGTGTGTGTGACCGGGTTGACTGTCGTTGATACCGGTGCCACTTTTACGTTGACCGGGCAGGTCGTGCTGCTCATGCTGATTCAAGTTGGGGGAATTGGGGTGATGACCTTTACCAGTTTTTTTGCCATGTCATTCTTGAGTGGCACCTCCTTTCACGATCAGTTCATGATGAAAAACCTATTGAACGAGGCATCTTTGAGCGATATTTTTCGGACGGTCGTGTATATCATTCTGACCACGTTTATCATCGAGGGAATTGGTGTTTACCTTGTCTACATGCAAGTGCAGGATGTAGCGGAAATTGACAATAAACTCTTTTTCGCCTTGTTTCATGGTGTTTCGGCTTTCTGTAATGCCGGGTTCTCCACGTTGCCGGGCAATCTCTATGATCCTTTGATCAGGCATTTGTATGGTTTGCAAGTCATTTTGGCTTTTTTGATTATATTTGGTGGTATCGGATTCCCGATCTTGTTCAATTACGGGCGACTCCTGCATTATGGTATTCGGAATAAGATCAAATGTCTGTTGGGTATGAATTACAAGGTGGTCCACGAACCTCGCATCGTGAGTACGACAACGCGAATCGTGTTACCGACCACTTTAATCCTGCTTGTCGTGGGGACAGCCTTGTTCTGGATATTTGAAAATCATAACGTGTTGGACGGAATGTCATTCACGGGAAAATTTGCCACTTCGTTTATGGGGGCCGTCACCCCTCGTACGGCAGGTTTTAACAACGTGGATATGTCCATGTTACACGTTCCGACAATCTTCCTCACGATTGTCTTGATGTGGATCGGTGCGGCTCCGATGTCCACGGGGGGCGGTATCAAGGTGACAACCTTCGTGATTGCTTTAAAAAATATATGGGCGAATCTCGCGGGGAACGATCGGGTTGTTATCGCGCATCGTCAATTGACTCGGGAGAACGTGAACCGGGCGCATTCAATCATCATGCTATCTATTCTGTGGATCATTCTGGCTGTTTTTGTCATCGTGATTCTGGAACCGAAGGCAACGCTGACTCAAGCTGTTTTCGAGGTCGTTTCTGCCTTGGGGACGGTGGGGCTGACTTTGAATTTGACGCCCCATTTATGTGTGGCAAGTAAAATGACCATTGCCCTCACCATGTTTGTCGGGCGTGTAGGCTTAATCACCCTTTTGGCTTGTTTCATCCGCCATCAGGAAGTGAAACTTTACACGTATCCCGATGAAACCGTAATCGTTTAATCAATTGAAAGTTGAAAACCAAGCTCCGTCTCACATTTTCAATTTTCAATTCTCAATTTTCAATTATTATGAAGTGTATCGTATTTGGATTAGGTAATTTTGGACTTGCACTATCGCAACGTCTGACCAAACGGGGAAACGAGGTGTTGGGAGTGGATTCTGACATCAGTAAGATTAATTTGTACAAGGATTCCATCACGAATACCGTGGCATTGGATGTGAAAAATGAACAAGCATTACAAACGCTACCTTTGACAGAAGTGGATGTGGTGTTTGTGGTGTTCGGGAAAGATTTTGGGACCTCCCTGTTCGTGATTGCGCTATTGAAACAATTTGGCGTGAAACGTATCGTGGCACGGGCCATTTCGCCGGTGCATAAGGTGATTCTGAAGTCTATGGGAATCACGGAGACCATCAATCCGGAATGGGAGTATGCCGATTTCTTCGCGACAAAAGTGGAGTTGGGGACAACTATAGATTCCTATGTTGTTGATGACGATCATTTGATTATCGAGTGGGAGATTCCACCTCGTTTTATCGGGCGAAAATTAGGTGATGCGAAATTCGAAGAAGAATTTGGGTTAAAATTGATAGCCTTAAAACGCTATGATGCTAAAGTCGATAAATCATTGGTAATGAATAACCCGTCCGATGATACCGTTTTTGTTGAAAAGGATGTGTTTGTACTTTTCGGTCATCCGAAGAACTTCCGGAAACTTGGAATCCAGATTGCTTGATTCAAGCGAGTCATAGCCAAGAGACAATTTGTGGAATAAATCTATTTTCGGATTGTCTCTTGGCTGGATGAATCCGAGCGTTATGACTCCACGATCCATTTCTCGATATTCCTTGTTTTCGAACTGAAATTTACACCGATTTTAAATATCTTGCGCTTGTCTGATTGGAATGGTTGAGTGTAATGCTTGTCATGGATTTCTTTTTCTCCCCGGAAATAGGCATCGAGCGTGGAGATCAATAGGCTTTTGCCAAAACGATGCGGGCGACTGAGAAAGTAATAACTACCTGTTTTTACCAGTCGGTAAATCAAGGCGGTCTTGTCAATATAGAAATAACCTTCTTTTCGGATTTTCTCGAAATTCTGGATACCTATGGGATAAATTTTCTCACTCATAGGCGCTCGTTTATGGATAATAATAGAACAAAGATACTCAATTTTATATGATTATCGAAAATGAGCGACAAGTTTAACGCCTCTCTTAAGCAGCCTTTCATCGGACACGGATACGCAATTCTTTCGGGTCGAACGTGATGGTCTCGTTACGGAACAGGCGTTCGATATGACCGCTGTTAATCATCTGTCGCGTGGGCAGGTAATGCAAATGCGGACGATCGATCAGGGCGATGGAATCACAAAGCGTGAGAGCAATATCCAGTTCGTGGGTTGAAAAAAGGATACATTTGTTTTGTTCGTGAGCCAGTCTTTGCAATAGCACTCCCAGCTCGTAACGGTTTGGCAGGTCCAGAAAAGAGGTGGGTTCATCAAGTAAGATGATAGGAGTGTCTTGTGCGAGGGCCCGGGCGATCATGATTCGCTGGCATTCCCCGTCCGACATCTGGTCCATTGTTCGTTCGGCATAGGTGGACATATCGAGTAATGCGAGGGATTTATCAACGATTTCCCGGTCTCGTGGTTGCAGTCTTCCTACCCAGTTCGTGTAGGGGGCCCGCCCGAGGGCGACTACATCCCGGCATTTCAAGTTAGGAATCCGAACCTTTTCAGTAGTCACGAAACTGACGGTGCGAGCCAGTTCCTCCGGTCGCAACCCGGCAAGGTCTTTCCCGGCCAGCAATATTCGCCCGGACTTGATTTTCCCTAACCCCGCCGTGGCCCGCAGCAAGGTACTTTTCCCGCTGCCGTTACGTCCCAGCAAGGCGATCAACCCGCCCCCGTCCAAGCTGGCCGACACCCGGTCCAGTAGGATTTGTTGCCCGTATCCCAGTGTTAAAGATTCCAGTTGTATCATGCCGGTCGAAGATTTTTATATACCACCCAAATAATTACCGGAATTCCCAGCAGGGCGGTAATACAATTCACGGGTAGCACGAGTGTTTTAGCAATAATATCACATATCAACATGGCCACGACTCCTAGTAATATGCTTCCCGGCAAAAGTGTCCGGTGATCTGCGTCGTTAAACAACATACGGGCCACGTGAGGCACGGCAAGTCCGAGAAAGCCCACCGGGCCGCAGAATGCCGTCACGGTTCCGGTCAATAACGTTGTCGATACGAAAATAAGCGTTCTAGCGCGCCGTATATTCAGTCCCATCGTCTGGGCGTAATTCTCCCCGAGTAGAAGAAGATTCAATGCCTTGATACAATAAATCGAGAGAATGACACCCACGCAAATCACGGGAATCATGATAAACAGTTTCGTTGTCGTGACGTGTCCTAGGGAACCCATCGACCATAGGAAGAACATTTTCAATTGCTCGGCAGAACTCAAGTACTGTAAAATCTGTATGATAGCTCCTGCGATGTAACCGATCATCACTCCCATGATCAACACCCCAAGGATATTTTTCACGTAACGACTGATGATGGCAATCAGTAACAGGACCATGACGGCCCCGCCCCATCCGGCCCCGACAATACCTACCGACTGCCAGAACCCGGAATGTGCCAGTCCCAGCAAAGGAGTCCCTAGGATAAAGAAAGCAACGCCTAATCCCGATCCGGAACTTACTCCCAACAAGTAAGGATCTGCCAACGGGTTCCGGAAAACCGTCTGCATCTGCAAGCCGCTTATCGAAAGCGCCACGCCGATCAGAACAGCCACGATGACCCTCACCAATCGAATCGACAGCACGATATTGCGGGTTGTCATATCCGTCTCGTTACCCGTGAACACGTTCCAAACTTGCCCGACGGAAAGTGCCGAATCCCCTGACAACAAGTCGAGTACGAACAACACGAAAACCAGCAGGCTCAGGAAAAGGAATATGATCGAATTGCGTTTCACGATAAAATTGAAAATGATATCACCGTTATTAATTTCTTGATTTATGATTTTAGATTCCAGCCGCACGGGGTAGATACTTTTTTCATTCTAAACTCTAAATTTTAAACTCTAAACTATTCCAAGTGCCTGTAATAATACAAATCCTCCGTCACCAGTTCCGGGTGTAAGATTTTGATCAGGTCACGGAGTACGATGTCCGGGTGGATAACAGCCGATTCCCAGTAATCATTTCCCCCTTCGGGCGTTAAGCGCAAGTTATTATTATAGACCTTGTTTTCTTGGATGGCTTTCGCATCCTTGAATTTCGGATTCATGATCTTTAACTCGTCGAGAGTAGTCGCCATGCCTACATTCAACCACACGTCAGCCTCGCGAATCAACCCGTAGGCTGTTTCCAGTCCGATGGGTTCGGCCCTGTTAGAGGTGTTTTTCTTGTAAATATAATCTCCTCCCGCATCCGTGATTAATTGTGCCACGTAGCTTTTCACGGAAGGCATGGCCCAACTGTCATTCCACGGTGTGTTCAGCATGACGGTAGGACGTTTTTCCACGTTTGCCGTTAACTGTTTCATGTTGTTATAACGTTCGGGAATCTCTCTAAATACTTTTGTACCTGTTTCCCGACTATCCGTCAATTCGGAAATGGCAACCAACCATTCAGCCTTGCCCAGCGGAGATTCTTCCAGGTATTCCCCCACGTACATATAAGGAACATTCAATTCTTTTAATTTGTCCGTCACGGTTGATTGCGCGTCCCCGATGCCGTAAAGTAACACGAGATCCGGGGCCAACCCGACAAGAAGTTCATAATTTATTTCCGCCCCCATGTCTTTTATGGTTTCTTTGTGTGCAAGGACATACGGATTGGAAACATAATTCATCCCGGAAACTCCGACTACTCGATCCACTTGGTTAATGGCATCCAGCATGGCGATGTAAGTGGATGACATGCACACAATTCGTTTGGCTCCCGCGGGAATAATCACCCCGTCAAAATCTTTCGGTGCCTGCTCTCCGTTCCGGGCCACGAAGTAGGACATTTCAATGCCTTCCGCTCCCTGCCAAGGATTACGCACGCGAATAATCGTGCTTTCCATGTTATCAGCTCCCATGATGTCGAAGCCTGCGGCGTATTCCGGTGAGTAAACTTCCTTCGTGAAGGCAGTCGTGGACTTTGTTTTCGTCTGACAACCGGATAGCATCAGCAGAACGATTGACGTGAATAAAAATAGTACTCGTTTCATATATAATAGCTTTTATGCTTCGAGAGATATATTTACGCGAGCGGGAAAAACCTGAAACGGTAAATCAAAACAGAATGACCTTGCCATCCAACCTGACTACCATCTGAATCCCGCAGATGCAAATCTGTCCCTCATCATAGCAGGTCTTCTGACTTATCCCTTTTATCGTGCCTTCCCAGCATTCTAACCAGTGGCAAACGTACGATAAACTTTTCCTTTAAAAGGGGGAAATACAGCAACGGGTATTGTCCCGGATTTTCACCGGATTCCCTTTTTCATTCAATACATCACGAAGTGGTGTATGAAACTATGACGGTGCGAAAATAGGTCGTAATTTTTAATTAGGCAATAAATTGGATAAAAGATTTTTATTTCATTGGCATGAACCACCTGTTAGGCGAGGTTTTCGATGATCAATCCCGTCACGGGGGAGGATGCCAAGCGTGTAATAATGTTTAACTTCTTGCATATCTGTCATAAGGTCCCCCATGCCGATGAATTCCCGCGGGCGTAACGTCCGGTAATCACGATTTCGGAGAGAGGGGGGAGCGTATGGACATTACACTCCCGCGTACACGCTTGGAGAGAAACGGGTGGTATCTTTATTGCCGAAAAACAAGTAGAGATGCAGGGGTGTCCCTTCCGGTTGTTTTGCTGCCGGGATGTCCACGGTCACCTTGCCGTCGCCCCGGAACGAGTTAAAACACGTGATCATTTGCGGGGCGCGGGGTAAGGTCCCGTAAAAATATCCCACATACACTTGATCTGACACGCTCGCTTTCGGGCAGTCAATGTCATTTTCCCAGTTTAGGGTCACGGACCATCCTTCCCTTGTGACACCCGTGATCACCGGTGCATCCAGCGTGCCTGTCGAGAATCGGAATGTCGGGAAAGCCCATACCCCTTCTCCCGGGCGAAAACATCCCCCGTTTTGAGAATGGAATAAGGAATCGCTTTTATTTATTCCCATCTCCTTGGCCATGAGTTTCCATATCGGTAAATCCCCGATGGCACGACGGTAGATTCTCCACATCTTACGGGCTTCCGTGAAACGGCTGGAGGATTCCTCTTCCCCCTCGGTTCTTGTTTTTTTAGGGCTCCGTCGTGATTTGCAGGCCCGAACTTTATTGCCGTGTCGGTAATAGGTTATCCCGTCGATCCGGATAGAGCCTTGTGCCAAGAGAGCTACTGGAATAGATAATGTGTTTTCCATGATAATAATTATTTGATAATCACTCGTGTATTAATTCATGAGCAAAAGTAGATAGAATATTTTTAATACGCAAATAAATCTTTTATAAAACGCTATTATATATAGCACTTTAATAGGGATTTAATAGCGTTTTAATAGCGCTTTATATGAAAGTGATCACTTATATCTCATGAATAATACATGTAATAATTTATTTATTTATTTAGTTTGAAAGTGTGACTACATCGGTTTATTTGTGTATCTTTACTGGCGAGGAACATAAAAATAACAGGATATGGCGGAATTTGTAAATCCACTTGGAAAGATTCGGGGTAAGTTCGGTAACGTGATCACTTACGGGGGACCAAACGGGAAAAATTATTGCCGGGGGACAAGCATCTCGCGTAAACCGAGTCAGGAACCGCAAAAACGACAGTCCGCGGCTTTCGGGACGATAACGGAACGGAAAATATGGATGAGAAATGCCGTCCAGTTGGGATTTCCCGGAGGGAACGGTTACCCGAAAGGTTTTCGGGGATTTACCAGCGCGAACGTAATGGATGCGGTGACCGTGGAGAAAGCAAATCCGGAAAAACCTTTCAATAGCCGTAAGAAAGCAGTCAAGGAATTTAACGGGGTGATCAACTACGAGAAATTACGCGTGGCAGCGGGTTCGTTGGTGATCCCAGAAATTCGTGCCGAGGTTGATATGGAAAATCGGAGAATCTTTTTCACTCACGAGAAGGAAGAAATCGAGTCCGTTGATTGCTTTCTGGATGATAAGATTTATGCCGTGCTTCTTTGTAAGACGAAATATATTTGTCGTGTCGAGGAGTTGGGACTTCGGGGAGAGACGATAGAAAAAAGTGTGAACTTTTCAGAAAAAATAGCCGGGGGAGGTCTTGTCATTTATGCCTTTGCTAAAAATGCCGATGGGAAGGATGTTTCTGATTCGGTGTGCCTGTGGGAGGCTGAATCGTAAATGAGTGATGGAAGATAACAGATGTCGTAAGAGTTTGTTTATAAAAACAAATCCTTATAACTCTGTGTATCATGTTATTTGCCCGACAATCTATTTGTAGAGAAACAATAAATATTGTGAATAATCTAAATGATGGTTTTTAAATTAAAATCGTATTAGTTTTTTATATACTTTTGCGATGATTTTGGTGTCACACCCTGTTTCAGGCGTGTGGTGAAAAGGGAATCAGGTGCGAATCCTGAACAGACCCGCTGCTGTAAGCTCCACTAAAGTCCACGGACACTACTCACTCCACTGTTTCAACTTGAAATGGGAAGGACGTCCGGGGATGGGGTAAGTCAGAAGACCTGCCAATCATTATATGTTTAACGTTCAAGGGAAAGATGAACGTGAACGCCGATAGCTTAATAATTGTCGACCGGATACGTCAAGTCTTTTTCTGGCTAAAAGGGAACTTATGTTCGTGAAAAAGTTGTTTCATTTTCTGGTCATTCTCTGGATCAGTACAGTTGTTGTATCGTGTGATAAACCGGGGATGCCTTATCCTGACGGGATCATGGGGGATGGAAGTATCGAGGCGCTCGTGTTGAACGAGGGGTTGATTAACACGAATGCCGGGGCGATTTCCGTGATATACAAGGATGGTGGCGTCGTGGTGGATGCTTTTCAGGATGTGAACCACCGTCCGATGGGCGACGTGGCGCAGTCGATCACGTTGATAAACGGCAAGTATTTCGTGGCGATGAATAATTCGAAAAAGATCGAGATCATTGATCCGGTAACTTTTAAATCCGTGGGGACGATTCTTTACACGCAGGCGGGTTATCCCCGGCAGGTGGTGCCGATTTCGTCCACGGAGGCCGTCGTGTCCGATCTGAATCGGCAATTGGTGCGTATCCGGACGGTCGCACCCTACGGGAAACCGTTGGAGTATATTTCTATTCCCCGGTGGGTGGAATATCTGGTGGTGGCAGAGAACAAAGTATTCGGGATGACACAGGGAGGTTTGTACGTGTTTGATGCGGATAATATCAAGAAGGATCACGCCCGGGTGATCAAGGAGGTGTACAACGAAGAATACACGAAGACTTGCCAATTGCTTGTGGATAAGGAGGGGATGATTTGGGGATTGATGAACCAGAAAAGAGACGGGGCGGTGACGGGGGTCACGCTGAAATGCGTGGATCCCAAACGGGAGAAAGTGGTGAAGTCGTACACCCTGCCTTTCGGGGATCCGAATTCCCAAACACCGGGAGAGGTTATTGGCTATATCAATTATAATCGTACGGATATTGATCCCACGGGAACATGGATATATTTCAACGTGAAAACTCGCTCGGTTGAAGAAAACGAGGAGGGGGTGAAGGAACAACAAAGCGTGTATCGGATGAATGTGGAAACGGGAGAGTTCAGCCATTATTATGATTTGCCGGAAGTGAGGATGATGTACGGTTTTGCGGTTAGTCCGGAGGGAGATGTTTACCTGTGTGATTGCTTGGATTACACGGCGCAGAGAGGGTATGTCCGGCATTACTTGAAGGACGGGACGAAGATCAGTCACAAGGTAGGAGTTTATCCCAGTCAGGTTTATTTCCCGGGAAGTCAACGTTAAAGAATAGATGATGTTTAAAAGGATAACGATAGGATTGTGTATTTGTTTCGCTTGGGGCGGGACGAGGGTTGAGGCCCAGAAGAAGGATCCCGTGGCAATGTACGGGGTAATTGATACGGTGCAGGTGGTCAGCCAGCGTGTTTGCCATGCTAACGAGGCGAATGCGGGGGCAAAGGTGAGTCGTATTGACCCGGAGATTATGCGGGCGAATAAAACCCGTTCGCTGGCAGAATTGTTGACGGACTACACGGCTATTTATATTAAAAGTCTGGGAATGGGAGCCTTGTCAACGGCATCCTTCCGAGGGGCCAGTCCCTCGCAGACTCGGGTAAACTGGAACGGAATCAATATTACCCCACCGATGTCGGGAACGTTTGATTTTTCGCAGATACCGGTGTTCTTCACGGATAATGTCAACTTGTATTACGGGAGTAGTCACGTGAAGAACGGGACGGGGGCTATTGGGGGAAGCGTGAACCTCTTTACCGATCCGGATTGGAACGCGGGCGTGAGCGGGAAGGCGTTGGGAGAATACGGTTCTTACGGGACTTACACGACAGGTGCGCAGGTGAATGCTGGTGGGGTGAAATCGAGTTTTAAGACCCGGTTGTATTATCAGCATTCCGATAATAATTATACTTATCTGAACAAGATTTTGACAAATGAGCCTTTTCGTGAAAAGCGGCAAGATGCGGATTACACGCAATGGGCCGCGATGCAGGAGGGGTATT
>ULVU01050579.1_pt1 | contig 18242 bp, 11 predicted proteins | sample 1959731 | NCBI WGS metagenome assembly ULVU01 (sample SAMEA4835794, study PRJEB28245) | human gut metagenome | biome: gut microbiome; material: fecal sample | place: Denmark | collected 2008 | reverse complement strand
CGTCGAGCAGCAGGATGCGTTCGTCGAGTATCTCTTCGATCGGTTTTCTCATTTTTTGACGATTTCGATTTCAAACAACCGGCTCCAATTCTTTCCCGTGACGAAGATGCGCCGCGTGGCTGCGTCGTAGGCGATGCCGTTGAGTACGTCGGTCGCGGGGGTGATCTCCTCTTCGGGCAGCAGTCCCGCGAGGTCCACGACCCCTTCGACCGTCCCCGTAGCGGGATCGATGATGACGATCTGGTCGGTGGTGTAGACGTTGGCCCAGATCTTTCCTTCGATCCATTCCAGTTCGTTGAGGAACTGCACGGGACGGCCGGCGGCCGTGACCGTGATCTTGCGTCCGCGTCGGAACGTGGCGGGATCGACCTCCCAGATGTGCTCCGAACCGTCGCTCAGATAGAGCGTCTCTCCGTCGGTGGCGAGCCCCCAGCCTTCGCCGGCATAGCGTACGTCGCGCAGTTTCTCGAACGTCTGCGCATCGTAGATGTGGGCCGTGTTGTTCTGCCACGTGAGCTGATAGATACGGTCTTTTACGCGGGCGATTCCCTCGCCGAATTCGCTCTGAGGCAGGCGGACGAGTACGTCGGCGCGACCTGTCGGGAGGTCGAGCCGCTGAATTGCGGAGGCGCCGTACTGGCCGGTGCCTTCCCACAGGAAGCCGTCGTCGAAATAGAGCCCCTGCGTGTAGCTCGTCGTCAGGTGCGGATAGCTCGCCTTGACGACGTAGGTATACTGCACGGGTTCGACGGGAGCCTGTGCGGCCGTTGTCGACGGTGCCGGACGCCGCCCGGCGCAGCCTGCGGCCAGAGCCAGCAAAAGAATCGGTAAACTCGGTTTCACGTTTCTAATATGTATATAATTTTACAAAAATACGAATTAAAAACGAAAATGAAAAATTGCAGGTCGATGTTCGCTTCTCCGGCCGTAGCGGGCGGGGTTTCCGAACAAAGTTCGATACGTTTTGATCTGTCTGGCAGCCGTTTTACGGTTGCGGAGCGCCTGACGGGATTATGCCGGTGAAATTCGGATTCCAAATAAAAAAGAAAAGAGTTGTCGCGTGACAACTCTTTTCGTGTGGTACCACCAGGAATCGAACTATGCGATCAAGTGTCTGTATATCTTTGAATTGGATTTCGGCAAAAGGGACTGTCTCCCGCGGTTGCTCCACCGAAAAACCGCACCATTTTGCAGGGTTTCACGGGGTCGATTTCCTACTACGATGCAAAGATAACCTTTTATTTTGAGAAACAAACAGATGTCCTCCAATTTTGCTCCACCTCGAAAAGGAATCGAATAATTTTAGTTGTTTTCTGACGGCATCTTATGGTTGTTGTTCGCCATTTGGGGCTTCTAAATCCTCATGAGATCGATGCATCCAAAGCCTTTTTCCAGTAAAACTCCTTGAAATTCTCCTGTCCCACTCGGCAACCGGTTGAGATCGCTCGAGGGTGCTATGCGGCAGCGGCGCCCAAACCTAGTCGCCGATGTGGCTCTGTTTTAGTTTTATTTATTAGTATGGAGCCTGTCTCTCGGCATACCGGACCAGACCACCTTGTGTTATTCTGGATGATGAGGAGGATTTTCTACTGAGTCTGGTCAGCATAAATCCGGAAACAGGTCTTACGGTAGCGGATGTTCGGAAGGCAATCTCCGTTGGACCAGGAATAGGTTAACCTAAAATTTGGATATGCCATATTAACGAGAATCAGATATGTTCTTGCGTGAACAGATCTTTTATATTATTTTTATTACGCATTTCGCAGTTACAATAACCATAGAGAGTTTTTATAGCAGTTGTTTCAGCCATGAGCGCATGCGTTGAACTGTTACAGGATCTTAATATTGAAGTATATGACGATTGGAGGGTTGAAGTCTATAGTTTATTTGGGTTTGATGAAGCAGCAGGAGACAATGGAAAGTCGCATGCTGTTATGCGCCTTGCTGGCTGAAGGACTCGGTTGGGATCTGGATTTTCAGGAGAAGGACAATGCCTTTCAGGCTATGTTCGGAACGTTGAACCCTTTCCGGAAAAAATTACTGAAACTCTCTCGGGAAGCATGTTGTGCCAATATTTCTTCAATGATCGGTCCTGTCGAACCGGATCGGTTGGTCGCCATGCTGGATTCTCCGATGCTGAGTCATGTGGATGGGGAGCATGTCGAGTTTAATAGGTCTAAATATGGGCATTTGTCTGCTCCGGCCTCCCGGGAATATGGGGTGACACAGGAGTGTGATTTAAAAAAAACTTCCATTCGACGAAAAGAGGTGAGGCCGGTAGAGGCAACGGATGTCTGTTCGGAGAATCTGAGCGCTTTTGCCGAAAAATGGGGTGATGATCTGAAGAACTTTGGCAAACGGTATATCTGGCAGTGGAAGATTCCGTCTTCGGTATATGAGATATTGAAAAAGAATCTGACCTGGATTGTAAGCGGGATTTTTGGAACACAGGGCAATATAAAAGCCACGATTAAAAGGTTGGGAAACGATCAAGCCATTCGGCTTTTTTCCCGATTGGTGGCCGTGTATTGTGCCGAGTGGTTCAAGCGAGAGTTCAATGGTTATGATTTGGAAAATAATGCGCTGGAAGATATCGGACTGATTGGACCTGGAATAGCTCAAGAGATATTCAGCCGGGCTTATGGCGAAGAAAACGTCTGCCATGCGGGCAACCATCGGGAATGGCTCTGGTCGATGTATGTGCAGGGAGGTCTTCCGGTAAACTATATCGTGCAGAAGAACCGGAATAACAACATGGTTGATACTTTGGCTGCGTATTTTGCTCCCGAGAAGCAAACATCCGATGAGTTGTCCGGGGAGGATGATGTTTTTCGCAACCAGGTTATGGCTCAATCCGACTCGATCCGATCTTATGTGGATTGCTTGAGTGCTTTGCGTCAGGACGGGGATATCGGCTGGCCCATTGCTGAAGAGGATCTTTCGCAGGAGCCTTTCGTCTCCTTCCGGAAATTCGTATTGGAGGGCAGGCGAAAGGCCGATCAGCGACGGCGTCAGGGTAAGTTTTACCTGGAATGGCTGGCATGGAAGTCTGACGACGATGATCAGCTCGCCATGGCGTTGCTCCTGTGCCTGCATTCCAATCCTCAGACGACCCGTCCCAACAAGGATATTCCGATTGAAACGGCACGCATGTGGGGTATTCCTGATGATGAGAATCTCTTTGAGGTCGTTATCAAACAAGGGCGCATTCCCTTGTTGACAATCCCGTTTTACAGGGCCGTAGGCCGCGATTATTTTTACAATGCCGGAGGCTTCTTTAAATTCATATTGGCATCCGATTATGGACGGTATCCTGCGGAATCTCATTATGGTGTGCTGAGCGGAGAACGTCGTATCTCCTGGTTGCATCCATTGACAATCGGTTGGCGGACTTCCGAAAGAGAAGGAGACACCCTTCAAACTTTGGATCTGCCACCTTGTATCCCGTTTACGCTCGAACAACAGAATCGCTGGAGCAGTCGAAAACAGGTTGGAGAAAAAGCTCTGTTTGTATTGGATCGGATGAAATTCAAGGTCGAAGCAGGCATGCCTGAAACTGCTGTCTGTGGGAAGAGCTTGTGGATTCCGGTTTATTCGCGGATTGAATACAGTTATGGAGGTAAAAAATTGGCGATCCTGCCTTATGTGGCGGGAACGCTTTATGTGGAGCCGCAGGAGCAACTTTTCTCAAATGCGGTCCGCTACCGGAATGGAAAGGTTGAATACCGAGACAAGGACGATGTTGTTCATCCTGCTTTTTTGATCAAACCATCCACAACGTTCAAGGGGTATATCGAAGATGGGACCGAGGCAATCCGTATCAGAAAAAATCTGAAATGGAATTCTGCCGGGCAACTCGGCTTTTGTGACGTTGTTGTATCGGATGAAGCCACCGGGAAGAAAGCCTCCGTTTCATGCTTTGTCATCCCGGACGATGCAACGCTTGAACGGGATCTGCAACTTTATCAGATTCGCTCTTCCCGTTTGAATGCAGAGATATTGCCGGTCAATAGCAAAGAACAGTCCGATACGGTCCCTTATGTCATTCGGAGTGGCAATGATTCGTTGATGCTTGAGGTTTATCGTCCCATACGTGATAAGGGCTCCATTTTCATTCGGAATACGGATGAGTTAATACCGATAACAATTAGAAATATTCCGTTGAAGTTCTATTCTTATTTTCAGTTGCGAAGCATTGATGAGACCCAATGCACCCGAGTAGAATTAATTCAAAAGTTAGGAATCAAATCGGTCCGAGATGCTGTATACCGGGATTTGTACGGATTGAATACTCACAATACCGTATCGTTTCTGGGGTTTAATTTTATGCCATATTCCTCCAATGTTATTGAAAACAACCGGCAGGGGTATTTCATCAATCTCGACGGCGATCGTCTGAAATCCTGCAGATTCCTGTTCTACGAGTTTGCGAATGGAAAGATAGTCGGTGTACAGTTTGTCGAGCAGGATGGTAAAACGGAGTTACACTTTGATTCACCGAACGAAGGTATGCTGTTTCAAACGTTGGCCGAATTGGATGCGCTTCCTCTGTTGTATTATTTCAGACCCAGGTATGTTTCCTCATCCTCTCAATCTAATGAGGCTGCCCTCGATTCTAAAAAGCGAAGATTTCGCCGGTACAAACGTATTTGCCGGTATGCTCATCAACCGGATTGGGACGGTGGGGTTCGCGACTTCCGGTTGGCGATTGTGCATTCTCTCTATTTCAATGTTTTCGATCGGCTGTGCGCTTTGACCTGGACGAGCAAAGATGATTTCCGAGACGATTGTTACAAATGTCGGTTATGTGATGTTCGCAAGCAAGGATTACATGCTGTTTCCTTCCGGTTTGCTCAATTTTTCGTATCTTTATATGTCCAATCCGAACAGGTCGATTATCAAGCCTTGTACCGACTTTCGTCCGAGATGTTGTTCGACTGGTGGGCTGTTTCGCGTTCCACCTGGCTGGAGGTGATCTGTCGGTCGGGTCAGGATAAGGAGCAACAAGTCCAGTTGAGGTCGGCGGTTCAGGAACTGCTGGAGAGCAAACCGGACGATGGTACGATGGAACCGGATAAAAAACGCATTGTTGCTGAATTCTGGCGGCTTCCGATGCGGTTTCGGCGTAGCAGGCTGTCTGTCAATCGAGTCGCGCAATGCCTGCGGGGTGATACGAAGGATGCTAATATGGATATGGGACATGAGCAAAGATCAGGTCGCATGAGCGATTTTGATCGGATTGATTATGCTGCTCTGTATCAGTTGTTGTGTGAAATAAAAGGATAAACAATATATGAAATTCAAGGAGTTATATGAACAAGCATGCCGGGAGGTTGTAGAATCGGTTGCCTCTTATTGGCAGGGAGATGATCCTACACGTCGGGATGATCCCTATCTGGGTGACTTCAAGCAGACTATCCGGAAAACATTCTGTCCCGATGATTGTTATCCGGTGGTTCAGTCCATGTTCCCCTGGGAGATCAGTACGGCGTTGCAGCAGGAGATCGATCATCTGGTTGCCTGGACTGCCACGTATAAGCCGTATGCGCATCAATTCGCAAGCTGGAAGGCTCTCGAACAGGGTAAATCCATCTGTGTGACGACTGGCACGGGCTCCGGTAAAACGGAATGTTTCATGTTGCCGGTCATCCACAATGCCGTTCCGGGAAATGGCGTACAGGCTATTTTCCTCTATCCGTTAAATGCCCTGGCCGAGGATCAGAAGACCCGCTTTAGCAAGTATATCGAGGCAAGCGGTCGGAATCTGCATTTTGCAACCTACAACGGGAATACGCCCGAAAATGACCAGGACGACAATTACGTCGTTCCGCTCAAGCATGAGATCAATACCCGGCAGGCGATTCGGGAAACACCGCCTGAAATTCTGGTCACCAATCCGACCATGTTGGAATACATGCTTTTGCGGGATAAGGACCGGTCAGTTCTTATTGCGGCAAGGAATCTGCGTTGGATTGTTATTGATGAGACCCATACGTTCAAGGGGGCTGCGGCGGCAGAGCTGGCGTTGTTGCTCCGCCGGGTTCTGCTTGCCGCCGGGATATCGCCGGATCTGGTGCAGTTTGTCACCTCGTCGGCTACGACAGGTTCGGGAAACGATGCCGATCTTAAGAATTTCATTGCGGGTATTTCGGGGAAACAGGCAGATCAAATTGAAATAATCTCCGGCAAGCGTGTTTGTCCGTCTAATTGGTGCGTATCGGATCACCCGTTTCTGTCCGAGGCCCGACAGCGCGAGATCCGGGATATCCTGCTCCGCCCGGAATCGGAATATGTCCCGCTGAATATCTTGATTCCCGAGGGGGCAACCATTGCTGAAAAATTGGGTCTGCTGGACGAGTTATGTAATTGTTGCGAGTTGCCGGTCAAGGTGCACTACTTTTTCCGCACCCTCTCCGAAGGCTTGAGCGTGCGCCTCAATAAGATTCATGACGGGCGTTTTGAACTGTTTGCCCAACAGCAGGACGATGATGCGGATTTCCCGCTGCTGGAGCTGGTCCGTTGCCCCTATTGCGGGACCTTGCTCGCCAAAGCATCGGGGACGATCCAAAAACAACATTATGAACCGGCACGGAAGGAAGATCATCTCGATATTTTCGAGATGACGGATGATGACACGGATACGGATGATGATGGCGACGACAGGAATGATGCCGTTGCCGACGATGATAATCCAATATCAACCCGTACACTCTATTTCTGTCCGGGGGAGGAATACGAGGTGACAGCCGGGCATGCATTCAGCTACAATCCGCAACGCGGAACGTTGAATTGTTCGGGAGGAGACGTCTGCCCGCACTGTCACGGCTCGTTTCTGAAAGGGGCCCGTCGGGGCAATGATCAGACCGCCCCCCGGAAACCGATAGAACTCAAGTCATTCCGTATCTCGTCCCAATATCTGAGCCGCATTCTGGCTCCGGTGTTTCTGGACCAGACTACGGAGGCCCTGCACGGGCAGGGGCTGCCTCATGCCGGACAGCAGTTTATCAGTTTTATCGACAGCCGTCAGGCTGCAGCCCGTATCACGCTCAAACAATCGGTTTACGTCGAACGTCAGTGGCTTCTGAATCGGATATTCCATCTCCTTTCCAGTCAGCCCGACCAGCCGATTGGATGGAGTGAGATGTGTGACCGGCTGGAGCAGGATCCGGATTTCAATTTTTTGTTGCAGCAGTTTGCCGACTCTCCGGATGATTACGATGACCAGGGCCGGATTCTGGATGTGGTCAAGCATCGCTATGTGCTGACGCTGATGTATGAACAGCTGGCCCGACGTCCCAGGGTGGCCAATGCGCCCGAAACTCTCGGTTTGGTATGGATGCGCTATCCGGCAATAGACAATGGCGATCTGACATTGCCTGACGAAGTCGTACGGTTTAACGATCTTATTCTTCGCCCCCAGGACCGGATCAACCCGGAAGACTGGCGGATTCTGCTGCACATGTATCTGGATTGCACCGTCCGCAGCCGTAATGCCGTCTTTTATCTGCGGGACCGGGCCGAAGGCGATGTCAATCATCCCTGGCACACCATCAGTCTGGAAACCTGCCGGCGGTTTTATTCGCAGCAAAATACAGCTGGCGAGGTGCAGGAGCCGACTTTCGGCAACAATCGTTGGACCAAACTGCTTTGCTGTCTGCTTGGCTCGACTCCGTCGCAGATGGCCGAATCGCGGAAAGTGCTGGTGGAAGGTGTCCTGCATGCCATGTGGACTACGTTGCAGAAGAGAAATCTGCTGGCCTTAGGGAAAATCTATGATAATGGATGGAAATCCAGTCAAAAAACTCAGTTGAATCTGGCTCAGGTGGAACTTCAGCTTTACCGCAAAGCCTGGTTGTGCCCCGTGACCCACCGTCCGCTGCCCTATACGTTTAAGGGATACTCTCCCTATCTGGACGAGAATCGTCAACCTTGCAAGGTTGAGCCGCTCGATGCGGAGGAGTGGATTCCGTATGATTTTTCGTGCACGACGGTCGAGGAGGTTCAGACGTGGTGTCAGGCCCATCGGCATGTGCTCAACGCTGTATCCCGGCAGACGGCAAAATACTACCTGAAGCCGAAAATTTATGTTTCGGCGGAACATACGGCCCAGATCAGGAGGAGGTTGCTGGATATCTATCAGCAGGAGTTCAAAAAACACAGAATCAATATTCTGACCTGTTCGACAACCATGGAGATGGGAGTCGATCTGGGCGATCTGGAATTGGTTGAGATGAACTCCGTGCCGCCCCATCCGGCCAATTACAAGCAGCGGGCAGGTCGAAGCGGGCGAAAAGGGCAGTATCACAGTGCAGCCATAACGCTGTGCGGCAGTGATGCCGTGGGGTTACGTACCATGCAGAATCCCTGTCAGAACCTCATTGCACGCCCGTTTGACATTCCGAAAGTGGATCTGAACAGTCCGCAACTGGTAAAACGACATATCGCGGCTTTCATGATCCGATCCGTAGGAGATAGAGGCAATGCTCCCCGATTGAATGATCGAATCATTGACTTTTTCACGCCATACATGTTTGATGATGATCGGGAAAGAGAGGTCGTCGATTCCGATTTTAATTCGGTCGGTCCGGCCCGGGGGCTTTGCCTTGATTCTGATGAGACCTCCTTTTTTACGTTGAGGAGTCAGCTCATATCGGGCAAAGGGCTTCCTGCTCAACAAATCCTGTCATCGCTGGTTGCGGGAACTGCCTTGTCAGAGATGACAGTGGCAGAGGCCGCTCAAATTACGGTGAGCATGCTTGATCATGCTTATCTGGAGTTGAAGGATCGATTCGAGTATCTCAAGGATGAGTATACCCGAAAGGAACATTCGTCCAATCAGTATCGTGCCCGGTTGAAAGCAACTTTTGTAGCCCTGCTTAAAACCAATCTGGCGCAATATCTGGCGACACATCAGGTGACACCCAATGCCGCCATGCCGGTTAATGTGGTGGAATTCAGTACCAAATCGGATTATAAGGATCAGGATAACCCCTCCTATATGCTTCGGCAGGCTTTGTCGCAATACGCGCCGGGAAGTGTCGTCGTTCTGGGGAATAAATGTTATGTATCGGGCGGATTGCGATGGAGTAATATGTATAGGCAGCAGACGGACTTTGTCTTCATTACGCAGAACAATGACGGGCAGATCTTTCTGGATGGAACGCCCGGAGTCCGTCCTTTTGTAGTCAACGGAAAAACCTCGCTGAACATGATTCGTCCGCTGGCGTTCGTCAACGACGGTAGTAGCCCGACCGATCGTAATATTCGTGAATCCCCTTATTATCGCACCGAAGTTGCTCTGGTAGGAACCGAAACCTGGCCGCGACGTAACAATTCGCGATGGCTTCGGGTCCGCAGCGCTGCTGAAGATGTTACTTCCTCCATCTTGTTTTACAACGCCGGTTTGGGCTACGGATTTTGCGTCTGTCCGAAGTGTGGCAGAGCCGAGGCGGAGTTTTGTGCCGCATCACAGCATCTGGCCGATTTGCCCGATTCCTTCATGACCGGAACGCGTATAGCCCATCAATCCGTGCAGAGTGACAAGGCCTGCTCGTTTAATACCCGCCATGATGACCGATTGTTGCGGAATGTGGTGTTGGGGGATACCATTCAGACCGACTATACCGAAATCGACATCCACATTCCGGGATGGGTGCCCGACGGAACAAAGCTGCGCCATACGCTTGGCATGCTGATATGCGACGAATTGGCGGCACGAACCGGCATTAATCGGGGTGATATCGATTATCTGATCACCTCGTTCGGATCGCTGTGTGTGTATGACCAGGCCAAGGGTGGTGCCGGCTACTCCAACCGGCTTTGCATGAATGGGCTGATTTATGAGGTTTTGGATCATATCCGCGAATTGATTCGGACGATGACTCCCGACATGCTGATTGACCGCTATACCCGTAATAACAGCGACAAGATCGATCTGGCGGCAACCAGGAGATGGTTGGATGAAGAATATGAGATGCGTGAAACACTTCCAGCCGCTATCCAGGCGCTTTCTCAGCGGGCTCAGATTTCGTTTACCTTGAAATCGGATATTCTTCGGGCCTTGTCCGATGGAAAGTCGGTTACGCTCTATGCCGCGGCTGACTCCGTCGGACAATATGACGACTTTTTAGCTGTCAATCGATCCCTGTGGTACAAAAACTGTACGCCGGCAAATACATCTCTGTGTTTGTATGGAACGGCGAAGGCCATCGATTTCCCAACTTATCTGATCCTGATTCGTTGTCAGGCGAGTGCCTCGTTGCTTCAGATGCAGGCAGTGCCCTATTCGGCGGTATGGCCTGTGGCTGCCATCGGGGATGATCTGTTTGTGACGGAAGATGCAGCAGCCGCCCGTCTGGATGGGAACTGGGGCGGGGATGCCTGTTATCGGCTTCCGGGAATGGCTGTAGCGCTGAAATCCACCAGCCTGGAACCTGGAAATCCCAACGCTGGCAACAGTTGGAAGTTTGTGATTCCGTCCGGGACAGAGATTCCGGTCCGGCAGCTCTGCGATACGGTCTGCAGCATCGAGCCCGAGTGCCAAAAAGCCATCACGTCTTTTATGGAGCGGCATCGGAGGCAAAGCGTACGTTTTGTCTATCAGGACGAACATCTGAAATCGGAACTTGGCATGCTGCTCACGGTACAGTTCGTCAAGCGGATTGTTGAGATTCTTCAACCATCAGACATTCAGCTCTGCTTCGAGATGGAAAAATATTGGGACGGACGAACCAATAACGCAAGAATTACCGACAATCTGCAGGATAACCGAACCCGTGATGGAGTGCTGCAGGGTTTCTGCGATCGCGTATTTGGACAGGGAATAGATCTTCATATTAACTCGAACTCCCCAAAGGCCCTTCCTCACTGGCGGGAACTGAAGGTTGAGGCCGGAGGAGAATGCCTGGTATTTTATCCGAATGGAGGTATTCCCAACGGTTGGTTCCTGGGACGCAATGGGAGATATGTGAATGCAGTTGACGGAACGGAAGGTGATATAAATATCTCATCAAAGGATCAAACGATTATGTATGATGTGGAGATAAAGAGCCTTTGACGGATTCGGATAGACCGGGTCATGCGATCCAATATTTGCGTCAGGTTGATTTGTTTCGAAAAGTCCGGTCCTGTTCCGAGGAGTTGGTTTTCGGGATCTCTATTTTAGGGTTTAAGATTTCAAATATGGCAGCATCGCTCTTCAACCGTTATATCTGGCTGGTGGATACGATTTACCGTGCGGGGCCATCTCCCGTGAGGAGATCGACCGCCGCTGGACCCGCTCGCAGTACAACGATCTGCACGAATCCGGCATCCCCGACCGTACGTTCCATCGCCACAAGGAGGCGATCCGCGAGATCTTCGACATCGAGATCGCTGTGACCGCCACCGCGGAAACCTCTATTACATAGCCAATACCGAGGACTTCGAACAGGACAGCATGCGGCAGTGGCTGATCGGTACCTTCTCGGTCGGAACACTGCTCAACGAAAGCCGCGATCTGCGTGATCGGATTCTCTTCGAGGAGATCCCTTCGGGACAGCAGTATCTCGTTCCCATCGTTGAGGCCATGCGTGAAGGTCGGACGCTGGAGATCGATACTGTTCCAAATAGTGTGTCTAGGGAGGAATAAATAAAAAAGTCTACAGATTTTTTAGATTTGTATAGGGAACCAACAAAAACTAAAAAAGGAGTAGACTTATGGTGTTGACAAAGGAACAACTTTCCGAATTAATATGCAAACATTCGGAGCGGGAAAATGGCCTTCAGGATCTGTTGGAGATCTTGTTGGAGAGTATGATGGTCTCGGAGCGCCGGGAATATCTCCGGGAAAACTCCGCATCAGGGAATAAATGCAACAGATTTCGCCCGGGACATAGTTACGGTCATGGCCGTACGCTGACGTTCCGGATACCCCGTGATCGCTACTGGAACTTTCATCCCCGGATTCTGGCGATCCTTCGCCATCAGGAAGATGAATGCGAACGCCTTGCGGGAACGCTTTACACGAAAGGTCTTACGCAGGAACAGGTCGGCGAGGTATTCCAGGATATCTATGGCGAGCACTACAGCAAGGCGAGCATTTCGCGAATGCTGGACTACCTCCGAGAAGATGTCTCGCAATGGCTCACGCGCTCTTTGGAGACGTATTACCCGATCGTCTTCATCGATTGCGTACACATGAAGATCCACCGCAAGCGGAGCGTGGAGACCGAAGCTTTCTATGTAGTGCTCGCCGTGCGTGAAGACAAGCGGCGTGAAGTGCTGGGGATCTTCAACAAGCCCACGGAGAGTGCCTTGGGCTGGGGCGAGATGCTCGCAGAACTGCAGGAACGAGGCGTTCGGAAGATCGGCCTGGTGTGTGCCGACGGGCTGAAGGGTCTGGAGGATGTCATCAGTGCGGTCTTTCCCGGAACCCCGCTGCAACGCTGTACGACGCACCTGAAACGCAATCTGCTGAGCTGCGTGCGCAACGGCGACAAGGGAGAGCTGGCCGAGGATCTGCGGCAGCTCTTCAGTACGGGAGACCGCAGCTATACGGTGGAGAGAGCTTGGGAACAATGGCAAGCGCTCTGTGAGAAATGGGGACAGGATTATCGCAGTTTTCGACGACGGGGCGAAGACCCAGCCTACAAAGCCTACTTCACCTATCTGAACTACGAGGCAAGGATTCAGTCAATGATCTACACGACGAACTGGATCGAGCGTCTGCAGAAGGATTTTCGACGGGTTACACGCATGCGGGGAGCCATGCCCAGCGAGGAGTCGGTCCTGTTGCTGATGGGTAAAACGGCCATGGATAAGAAGTCCTACCTGAGGCCGGTGCCGCGGATCGACTTGGACCGGGAATTATTCCCCGAGTGAAGACTATAACACAAAAATTAGATCCACACGCCGCGGCGTGTGGATCTGAAAACAAGAATCATTATATTTGCATATCTGAGGAATCTGAAGGCTCCTATCCAGACACACTTTTTGAAACACTACCTATTAATCATTGTTGTTTAGATAATCATATAGGTTGTCTTTGTATTGTGAAATAAAAAAAACCTCTCGATTTCTCAAATCAATAGGAAAATTTTTGCTGGTGATATCTATATCATCACTTACAATGGATAATAATTTTCCATTTTTTCTGCCGGCTCTGACTTCGTTACAAAACATACTCCATTCTGCTTTGACATATGGTGCCTTTACGTATTCGATCATTGTTGCAAAAACAATCATATGCTCGCAGGAATCAATAACTTCAGATATTACCTCCCCATATTTATCGCCACCGATTTCTCTAAGTGATTTTGATGCTAGGAAAGGTGAGAGCCCTCTACTTTTGAGATATGCATATACCGCTTCGGCATCTGTATAGTCTTCACTTTTACAGGAAATAAAAATCTTATAGCCATTGTTGTGAACTTTGGTTGCAATATCATCAATGAATGTCTTTATCACTGCGCTACGTTGTATATATCTGTTAATAACCATTTCAAAGACTTTTGGCAGAATCGATTGATTGTTATACAATGCATCAATTATATCCGTAGCATCAGGAATTAGAAGCATTTCTTCAAACCTTTTTTTATATAGTTCACATACTTCAGGGAGTTTTTGTTGTTTATCTTTAATTTGTTGTTCTTTAAAAGATATATCTTCTTTCATTTTACTGTAATGACAGTATCTTTCTTTAAGGTATGTTAATTTTCTTAACCGTTCTTCATTGGATATTGGAGTATTAATTGTTCTTTTGTAATTCTTCTTGAGAATTGAGAACGTTTTGTTGTTTTCACGAATAAATGAATTTGATATACCATGCTCTCTAAGTATCTTTTTTAGATAATCTGGAGAGAAACAATCTGCTATTGATATATCGAATCTTTCCTTTAATTGACGAGATATTTCCTCGCACGCCCATTTATATTGTCCAACATATATTTCATATCTGTAATTCGTCCAAAATTCAATATGAGAATTGATATCATTCAATGTTTTAGATAAACTATCTGATATTGGACCCTCAATTCGTGGAATAGTGATATCATCTATAAAATTATTCATTAATTTTATAGGATGCATGAATGAATCAAAATCATTTACAGATTTAATAGGGAAAATAAAATATGTTCTGTTATTTTGTTTGGGAATCAGTATAATTGCAGGTAGCTTATATTTGGGTATTGAATAATAGGAACATATATCATCACAAGCTTGGTAGGTCGCAAGAAGTCCTGTATATCCTAGTTCCTGGTAACCAATATTTTTACCTTCGTCGGACAATATGTGGAAGATTAGATCCTTTCTACTTATATTCCTATTTGCCATAATCGGAATATTATCTACGAAGTGAATAAAGCAAACAGAATCTCCGGTCTGTCTGTCAATAAGAATCCTATTATCTAAATAATGTTGGATAATATCTTTGTCTGAATCTTCATAACTACTAATAAAAATCATCAAGTATTGAAATCTTGAAGAACTGAACCAATCGAGAAGACTGCGAAATTTTAAAGTTGTGATATTCATAATATTTAGCTAGAAGGGCCCATTAAAGCGAATTTATAAGATTTAATAAAGACATCTCTTTAGAATTGGAATTATCGTTGAATTGCATACTGGATAATTGTTATTATGCAGTTAAACTAAGCAAAAAAACGTCACATCAAAAAGAGTCCCAACAGAGAATGGACGCAGGCTGTTCAGCTTATCTGATGTTTCAGGCAGCTCCTTGCTGTCGGTTTGATCCAGTTCGGACAAAAGGGTCTTGAAAAAACTTGCTTCGCTCATGTCGGACAAATAATAAGGGAGTAGTCTCTACAAAGTTAACAAAAAATCGCAGTCTGACGCCGATGTGGATCAAAACCTTATGTTGCCCCCGGATTTTGTGCCGCATGAATGCCGAACCGCGAATGATGTTGTCTGGCAATATTGTTGGAAAGCCGGACTTTTCATGTGAATTTTGCCGCAAAAATCGGTGGCCGTTGGCGGTTTTCCGATTTAATTTCCTATTTTTGTAGACGGTTCCGCGCCTCTGCGGACGGAGCCGGACATATTTACGAACGTTTCGTTACGTTTTCTTTCACACTCAAACTTCGCAAATTTGATCTCTTGAAAGAAATGTAACAGGACGCTCCGTGAACGTACGTATTGTGCGGCGGGTTTATGGCCTGCTTTGTGCAATACACGTTTCGCGTGGGCTGTCCGTGTTGCTTATTTCAAGAGGGGCAGCGAAGGCCTGAGTGTGGGGTAAGTCAATGCGGCAACCCACGTTTTTTTATGGCTTTCGATTACGATTACACGGGCCATCTCGCCCTACTTGACCGTCGGAAGGTCGCCTTCTTCGCTTCACGCGTCGTCTCGCCCACCGTCGAGGAGCAGGCCTTGCGCTGGGCCGAGGCGTGTTGCGCAACCGATTGCGTCGTAATCAGCGGCTTCCAATCCCCGCTCGAAAAATCCGTCTTCGAACTTCTGTTGAAAGCCCGCCACCCGGTAATCTGGGCCCTGGGGCGCGCCCTCTACCCCCGCTACCCGCCTGCCGTCGAAGAGGCCCTGGCCGAGCAGCGCATCCTGATCTTTGCCGTTCGCAACGCTCGCCGAACCGGTTGGCAAACGGCCCAAACCCGCAACTACACCATCGCCACAATGGCCGAAGAGAGTGTCTATGCCCTCCGCTCGGACCGCCGCCCCAGCTCGCTCGATGTCCTCTGCGGGCTGGAACTGGGGCGCAAACCGGTACGTTGTTTCCCGCAATAAATCGTCGTTTGAGCCGGAATTTCCCCGAAAAACCGGAACTAAACCCGGTTCTGAATGATCGAGATTTTGCATCTTCAACCGCCGAAAATCGGTCGAAAACGGGCTGTTTTGAAGTCTGATTCGGGCGATTAACCGCCACTTTTCCACGCCAAAATGACCGGATCTTCCCTGTTTTCTGGCGAAGGGGGCTCGAAAATCCTTCGCCGGCCAAATTTCGGGTCGGGCCACGGTGGCCCCGGTAAAAAGCGACGACTTCGGAGGAGTTCTCCACCCCCTTGCGGGCAAGCTGTTTTCTGTTACGAAATCTATTTCGCGTAACTGAAAACACAGCTTGCCGGGGGCAAAACATATCATGTTTCTGCCCCCCAAAAAAACGGGTCGAATATCACGTCCCGTTCCCGCTTGTTCGCCGGCCAATCTGAAGAGGCGAACCATCCGTTCCCGAAGCTGACATCGGGAACAAAACTACACCAAAACAGAATGAATAACTCTTGAACTCAATCCATCATGAAATAGTGATATCAGGAAATCAATACGAATTGAAGTCTTGGCGTCTTGATCTCCAGACGTCAAGAACCCCTGATGTCCCAAAATCATGGGCTCTTGGACTCATGAGCTCCAGAGGTCAAGAACTCCAGACCTCTGGAGTTCTTGATGTCCGGGTTTCAAGAAGTCCTGAAATCTGGAACTCAGTCTCTGCTGAAATCTTGGATTCATGGATTCTTGATCTCTTGGCCTCAAGAATCCTTGACGCCTTGTTTCCCTGAGTTCATGATACCTTGGGTTACGGATCTCTTGTCCCCTTGATCTATTGGTGTCTGTAGGGAACTTTATATTGAGGGAGCAGAGGTATTAGGGTTGCCGCCACCTCTCTTGTCGTACTGGCAATCTCCTTCTTCAGTCCGCCCAAAAGCAGAATGTCAGATTTTCTTTTTGGCACGCCAAAGGAATGTCTTCCAATACGCTATTTGGACTCTCACCGACGCCAACCTGTGCCACACCGACGCCAACCACTGCCACAGAGCGCTGATAGTGGAGAAAACGTCTTTGAAGCCCCTATATTCGCTCCCGAAACCTTAAAAGCCAATCATTATGCAAGAACAGAAGAATGAACTTCGGGGTGACAGCCGAACGGTGTCCCTCGACTCCGGGACTTTATCGAGAAAAGTTTCGAACTATGAGCGCCTCTTCCTGCAGCCGGTCAAGACCGCAGCTCTCCACGGCAAGGCCATTTATGTCCGTCCGGAGTTTCACCAACGGATCCAGCGAATCGTGCGACTCCTCGACAACGACAAAATCTCGATGTACAGCTATCTGGACCGCGTGCTGGAACACCACTTCGCAACCTTTGACGAGGAGATTACGGTCTGGTGTCGCAACCGGATTCAGACTCTTTCCCGGGATCTTAAAACGACTCTGCCATGGGAATAGTCAACGTAGAATCACGGACCTTCGAGCGGATGCTTGCGCGATTCGAGGAGTTTGCCCGTCGGATGGACGCACTCTGCCATGCGCACCGTATCGGCGAACCGGAGCCATGGCTGGACAACCAGCAGGTCTGCCAGCTGCTGAATATCTCCAAACGGACGTTGCAGACCCTTCGCGGCAACGGATCGCTCTCCTATACGCAGATCAACCACAAGATCTACTACCGGGCAGAAGATGTGCGGTCGTTCCTTGCGGTGCTGGAGGCACGGCGCAGACACGATCAGAAGCGCAGAAACGGAGTATAAACAGTGAAATCCGGATCGTGACACTCCTCGTGGTGGTGTCGGGCCGGATCTCGCATCAAACAGACGGAAAATGGGCAATGAATTGATTACGGAGCATGACGAGCGGATCCGCTCGTACTTCCAGGCGCTGGAGCGTCTTTCCAAGGCGTTGGAGACGTTGTTTTCGAAGCGCAAATCCTCGCTGGACGGCGAGAGTTTCTATACGGACGAGGAGCTTTCGCAGCGGCTGAAGATCAGCCGCCGGAGTTTGCAGGATTACCGCAACCAGGGACGGATTCCCTACATCAAGTTGGGAGGCAAGATTCTCTACCGCTCCTCGGATGTCGAGCGGATGCTGGAGGAGGGTTATCGCAACGAATTTCGGTAGACAAGGGGCAGAAATCTCACAACGTCGGCGTTCATAGTTTTTCTCCTTTTCATCGGTAGCATCTTCCCAAACGGGCCGGAGCGAATACGACAACCTTTTTCCCGGGAAGCATCTCCATCTGTAGAGGCCTCTCCTCGGGAAAACCCTTCGGGACATGAGGTTGGCATTTCGCTCCGGCCCATTACCTTGCTGCCGGATGAAAAGGAGTGTCATGTGCCACCTATCGGGTATAATAGGGATGATTAAACATAAATTTATACCCGTAAGGGTACAAAATGAAAAATATTTGATATATTTGTACCCAAAGGGGTATAAATCATGAAACAAACATCTCTATCCAACTCGGTCAAGTCGATGCGCCGACAATATCATCTGACGCAGGTGGAACTTGCCGAGAAGTC
>ULVU01030732.1_pt1 | contig 18599 bp, 15 predicted proteins | sample 1959731 | NCBI WGS metagenome assembly ULVU01 (sample SAMEA4835794, study PRJEB28245) | human gut metagenome | biome: gut microbiome; material: fecal sample | place: Denmark | collected 2008 | reverse complement strand
GGCGGCCGTGGTCGTGATGGCATTTGACGAAGAAGGCCAAGCCACGACATACCAACGTAAAATAGACATTTGCCAAAGAGCTTACGACTTGTTGACCACGCAAGCTGGATTTACTCCTGAAAACATTATCTTCGATGTGAACATACTAGCCATCGGAACCGGAATCGAGGAACACAACAACTATGCCGTGGACTATATCGAGGCGGTACGCTGGATTAAACAAAACTTGAAAGGATGCCGCACATCCGGTGGTGTCTCCAACTTGTCATTCTCGTTCCGGGGAAATAACACGGTGCGGGAAGCCATGCACTCCGTTTTCTTGTACCATGCCATTCGTGCAGGGCTGGACATGGCGATCGTGAATCCTGCCATGTTACAGGTATACGACGAGATCGACCCGGTATTGCTGAAAGCCGTGGAAGACGTCGTACTAAACCGTACACCCGAAGCGACGGAAACCCTGATCACCCTTGCCGAGAAATACAGGGAAACGAAAGGAGAAGTAAAAACCGTGCAACAGGAAGAATGGCGGAACCGTCCCCTGGAAGAACGTCTCGGACACGCACTAATCAAGGGAATCACGGATTATCTGACGGAAGACCTTCAAGAGACACTCGCGCATTATGCCAGCCCGGTCGAGATCATCGAAGGGCCTTTAATGAAAGGAATGGAACGGGTCGGACAATTCTTCGGGGAAGGAAAAATGTTCTTGCCACAGGTCGTGAAATCAGCCAAGGTTATGAAAGAAGCCGTACACATCCTACAACCGGAAATCGAACGTCACAACGCATCGGGCAAAAACGTAACCCGTCGCCCCCGTGTCGTGATTGCCACGGTGAAAGGAGACGTACACGACATCGGTAAAAATATCGTGAATATTGTTCTGACCTGTAATAATTTGGAAGTAATCGATCTTGGTGTCATGGTTGACAATCAAAGTATTGTCAATGCTGCCAAAGAACACGAGGCAGATATTATCGGAGTCAGCGGTTTGATCACGCCCTCTCTGGGGGAAATGGAAAACCTGTGCGAACTGTTGCAAAAAGAACAATTACAAGTTCCCCTACTTGTTGGTGGAGCTACGACCTCAACCGTGCATACGGCCGTTAAACTGGCACCTAAATATGATTATTGCGTCGTGTCAGGCGGTGACGCATCCCGGACCGTGGGAATCATCAAGCGTTTACTGAATGACCGGGAAAATTATATTCGTGAAATAAAAGTTGAACAAGAAAACATTCGAACTTTGTACAATCAACATCAACAAAAACAAATATCACTCGAAGAAGCTCGCCGGAGAGCCCCACGGTACGATTGGGAACACGTGGAACCCACAACTTTCGGAGAACACAATCTACTGGTAAAACGCTTGAATCTCGAAGATTTAGTGGAAAGAATCGACTGGACGCCATTTTTCCATTTCTGGGGATTCAAAGGGATATACCCAAAAATCATTTACACGAACGACGAGGCGGACCGTACTTACCAAGCAGCACTGGATATGCTGGGTAAAGTGATTGCCGGAAATGAATTTGACGTTTCCATCATTGTCCGTTTCTTTGATGCCTATTCGGAGCATGAAGACATCGTTCTGGATGGTCAATATCGATTCACGATGCCCCGGCAGCAAGCGGACTTGGAAGAGTGTCTTTCACTGGCTGATTTCGTCATCCCGAAAGAAAAAGGAATCGGCAGCGTGGGACTATTCTGCTTGAAAGTACAGGATGATCACCAATGCAACGATTGCCGTGATTTTGAACACTTGTTACGAGGAAGTCTCTGTGCCCGGTTGGCAGAAGCCTGCGCAGAATGGATGCAGGAACAAGTCAATGAAGGAACTCACATCATCCGTCCCGCTTTCGGTTACCCGACTTGCCCGGATCATGCGATGAAGAAATTGGCCTTTGACATTCTGGATGCTCCTACCCAGATCGGGGTACGCCTCACCGAGGGGTATTCCATCTATCCCTCGACAAGCCTGTGCGGTATGCTGATTTCTCATCCTAAAGCAAAATATTTTAGCGTATAACACTGAAGTTTATTTTAAAACCAATTAGTAACCAACCCTCCCCTTGTGCAAGGGGGAGCCGGAGGGGGTAGTCTGTAAAAAATCGCAGAATAAACCGAGTTTGTACAGCTGAAATTTAAAATTTAAAATCTAAAATTATGAAGGTCATTGACATCCTAAATAAATCAGATAAGGCGGTATTCTCTTTCGAGTTGGTACCACCACTAAAAGGCGGAGACATCAATAAAATATACGAGGCCATCGAACCCTTGATTGCCCTTGCTCCCCCATTCATTAATATTACCTTTCACCGGGATGAAGTGGTATATCGTGAATACCCGGACGGAACTATTAAAAAAGTTACCGTGACGAAACGCCCCGGTTCCGTGGCACTGGCCGCAGCCATCATGAAACGGTACAACGTGGACATGGTTCCTCATATCGTGTGCGGGGGAGCCACCCGCCTCAAGATCGAGAACGAACTCATAGACTTGAATTTCCTTGACATTGAAAACGTGATGGCCCTCCGGGGTGATCCCATACCGGGAGAACGTTTCTTTACTCCCGAAGAAGGCGGACACCAATATAGTTGTGAACTGGTAGAACAAATCACTCGCATGAACCACGGACAATACTTGGATGACACGCTGACAGAGGCCGTTCCCACGAACTTCTGCATCGGGGTTGCCGGATACCCGGAAAAACATTACGAAGCCCCCAACCAAGCCTGTGACATCGAAAACCTGAAAAAGAAAGTCGATGCGGGAGCAAATTATATCGTCACCCAGATGTTTTTCGATAACTCCAAATTTTTCCAGTTTGTCGATAAATGTCGGGCGCAAGGAATTAACGTACCTATCGTACCGGGACTAAAACCCATATCAACATTCAAACATTTGGAAATGCTCCCACGTACATTCAGTATAGACATCCCACACGAACTGGTTAAAGAGATTCGTTCATGCAAAAATAACAAGGAGATCAACCAAGTCGGTATAGAATGGTGCGTAGCACAGAGTAAAGAACTCATCGCACACGGGGTTCCCGCCGTTCATTACTACACGATGGGGAAATCGGAAAATATTCAGGAAATTGTAAAACAAGTTTTCTAAGCTATGCAACAAGAAACTAAACCAAACTTTTGGGCACTAACTCCCTTGATCGTATTTTTAAGCATCTACTTGATCGCCTCTATCATCATGGGTGATTTTTACAAAATGCCGATCACGGTAGCATTTCTCGTCTCTTCCGTTGTGGCCGTGGCCATCTCTTCCGGAGGAAAACTCCACAAACGGATAGACCTATTCTGCAAAGGAGCCGCCAACAGCAATATCATGCTCATGGTATGGATTTTTATCCTTGCCGGAGCATTTGCCCAAACGGCAAAAGCCGTGGGGGCGGTAGATGCGACCGTTAATCTGGCTTTATCCATACTTCCGGACAGTCTCCTACTTGCAGGAATCTTTATTGCTGCCTGTTTTATTTCACTTTCCATGGGGACTTCTGTTGGTACGATCGTGGCTCTTACCCCCGTTGCCGTCGGTATTGCCACGCAAACAGATATAAACACGCCTTTCATGGTAGCTATCGTGGTCGGAGGCGCCATGTTCGGGGATAACCTATCTTTTATCTCCGACACAACCATTGTTGCCACCCGCACACAAGGCTGTAACATGAAAGATAAATTCAAAGTTAATAGCTTAATTGTCATCCCGGTTGCCCTACTCGTAACTATCGTTTACCTGTTCCAAGGTAGCGAAATAACAACAACACCCAGCGCCACCCCGATCGAGTGGTTAAAAGTAATTCCTTACATTTTGGTACTTACCACCGCATTAGCTGGCGTGAATGTCATGATCGTACTTCTACTCGGTATTCTCTGTTCCGGTATAGTCGGAATAATTACCGGAAGTATTCAATTCTGGGAATGGATTGCCGCCATGGGTACGGGTATCTCCGGCATGGGAGAACTGATCATTATCACGTTGCTGGCAGGCGGAATGCTCGAAATGATTCGCTACAACGGGGGAATTGCCTACATCATTCAGAAATTGACAACTCATGTCAAATCAAAAAAAGGAGCCGAATTAAGTATTGCCGCCCTCGTCAGTTTCGCCGATTTATGCACGGCAAACAACACGATAGCCCTCATCATGTCCGGCCCCATAGCTAAAGACATTGCCAATCGTTTTGGTGTCGATCCCCGGAAATCAGCCAGCCTGCTAGACACATTCTCGTGTTTCGTGCAAGGTATCATTCCCTACGGGGCGCAATTACTCATGGCCGCCGGTCTAGCCTCCATTACCCCGCTAGCCATCATGCAGTACCTCTACTACCCGTACTTAATGGGTGTTGCAGCCCTTTTGGCTATATTCTTTCGCTATCCTCGGAAATACTCACGGTAAACTTTTAGCTTTTATCTTTTAGTTTTTAACTTTGCCCCATGACAATAATCGAAATCATCGTCACTATACTCCTCGGTACCGCCGCAGGTTTTATCAACACGTTTGCCGGGGGCGGCTCCATGTTGGTAGTACCTTTCCTTATCTTCATCGGCTTACCGGCAAACGTGGCGAACGCAACCAACCGGATTGCTATTTTATTGCAAAACGTGGTATCCGTCAGCGGCTTTAAACAAAAGAAAATACTTGATTTCAAAACCGATTCTAAACTGCTACTCCCCGTGGCCCTCGGTAGTATCGTGGGTGCATTTATTGCCGTGGACATCAACGAAGAGATATTCAAAAAAGTCATTGCCGGACTTTTAATCGTCATGTTTTTCATGCTACTCTTGAACCCGGATGCCTGGGTTAAAGCAAATGCGGACAAGGCAAAAATGAAAAGCCCGTGGCTACGAAACATTATCTTCTTCTTTCTGGGAATTTATGGCGGATTCATCCAAATCGGTATCGGGTTCTTCCTATTGGCGGGGTTGGTTCTCGGATGCGGTTATGATCTATTAAAAGCCAATGCCATAAAACTATTTATCGTGCTATTCTACACGATTATCGCTTTGGCTATCTTTATCTGGAATGATCTCGTGGATTTTAAAATCGGACTTATCCTAGCCTGTGGAAATATGCTTGGGGCATGGCTAGGGGTACGTTTCAGCATTAAATGGGGAGCCAAATACATCCGGTATTTCCTGCTCGTTGTACTCGTCATTGTAGCCATACGCCTATTTTTCAGTTAACCGGATTTAAACAATCCATAACATCACGTGAAAACTTCTTAAAACGATCTTTCCATACAGGATTATTAGTTAACTTTGCAATTCAAATTCAAAGAACATGGAAATAAAAATAGGACACTCTTTCACACAAGAAATTACCGTGCAACATAAAGACACGGCAGCCGTTTACGGTTCCGGGAAACTGGAAGTATTCGCAACACCCGCAATGGTAGGTTTAATGGAAAACACAGCTATCAAATGCCTGGAAGGAATGTTGGAAGCCGACAGCGACACCGTAGGTATCGAAATCAATACCAAACACGTGAAGGCAACCGCTGTTGGCAAGAAAGTAACCTGCAAAGCCACCATCACCGAGGTTGACGGTCGCCGTATTCGTTTCTCTATCGAGGCATGGGATGAACCCGCCCCTATCGGCTCGGCCATCCACGACCGCTTTATCATCAACCCGGAAAAATTCATGAGCAAACTTTCTTAATTGTAAATTGAATAATTGTAAATTTTAAATTGAAGAACCAACATTTTCAATTTAAAATCTAAAATTTAAAATCTAAAATTAGTAAATGTTTAAACTAACTTCCCAATTCGAACCGACCGGGGATCAACCGGAAGCAATCAAGGAACTAACGCAAGGACTTCTGGATGAAGTCCCGGGGCAGGTATTATTGGGAGTTACAGGATCGGGAAAGACATTTACGATTGCCAACGTGATACAAGAGGTTCAGCGTCCGACACTAATCCTCAGCCACAACAAGACGTTGGCCGCCCAGTTATACGGGGAGTTCAAGGCTTTCTTCCCTGAAAATGCAGTAGAATACTTTGTATCTTACTACGACTATTACCAACCGGAGGCCTACCTGCCCACCACCAACACGTATATCGAGAAAGATCTTATGATCAATGACGAGATCGACAAATTACGGTTACGAACCACGGCATCCTTGCTATCCGGACGCCGGGATGTAATTGTGATTTCATCCGTTTCGTGTCTTTACGGTATGGCAGACCCAACTGCTTTCGGTTCAAATATTATCTACTTGCAGAAAGGTCAAAAGATAGCCCGTAATCAACTTTTACGCCGTTTGGTGGATGCCCTTTACGTGAATAACGAACTGGAATTCAAACGTGGTAGTTTTCGGGCAAAAGGAGAAACCGTAGACATCTTCCCGGCCATTGAAACCTTCGAGGGAATGGCCTACCGGATCGAGTTCTGGGATGATGAGATTGACCGGATTACCTCGTTTAGCCCGCAAACCGGGAAAACGATCGACGAAATGGAAAATCTGAACATCTACCCCGCAAATCTGTTTGTCACGGATAAAGCCACGCTCGCGAAAGCCATACATGACATAGAACACGATCTTGTCGTGCAAGTTGATTTCTTAAACTCCATCGGTAAACACTTTGAGGCAAAACGACTGGACGAACGGGTAAAATATGACGTGGAAATGATCCGGGAACTAGGTTATTGCTCCGGTATCGAGAATTACTCCCGTTACCTAGACGGGCGGGCTGCCGGCGTTCGCCCCTTCTGCCTGCTGGATTACTTCCCGCAGGATTTCCTGCTCGTCGTAGACGAATCACACGTGACACTCCCGCAAGTAAGAGCCATGTATGGTGGTGACCGATCCCGTAAACAATCACTCGTGGAATACGGGTTCCGTCTTCCGGCAGCTTTCGATAACCGTCCACTCACGTTTGAAGAATTCGAGGCCAACACGGGGCAAACCATATACGTCAGTGCCACCCCGGCCGATTATGAACTGGAAAAATGCAATGGGGTTGTCGTGGAACAGATTATCCGCCCCACCGGAATTCTTGATCCGGAAATCGAAGTCGTTCCCAGCAAGAACCAGATAGACCACCTCATCAACGAAATACAAAAACGAATTGAGATCAACGAAAAAGTTCTTGTAACCACGCTGACCAAGCGAATGGCGGAGGAACTAAGTAAATATTTGGACCGCATTCGCATCAAATGCCAGTACATTCACTCTGATGTGGACACACTGGAACGAGTACAGATCATCGAAAATCTACGTAAAGGAGTAATTGATGTAATTGTAGGAGTTAACTTATTACGTGAAGGATTAGATATGCCTGAAGTCTCCCTTGTTGCCATTCTCGATGCCGACAAAGAAGGATTCCTACGCTCTACCCGTTCACTGATACAGACCTCCGGACGTGCCGCCCGTAACCTAAATGGCAAAGTCATCATGTATGCCGACACGATCACTCGCTCTATGCAGGAAACCATCAATGAAACCCAGTACCGCCGAGAAAAACAGATGGAGTATAACCTTCAACACGGTATCACCCCTACCCAAATACGGAAATCCACGGAATCCGTACTAAAAGAAACCTCTCGTGCTTACATCGAAGAAGAACACGTAAATATGGCCGCAGACCCCGTTACCGCTTACATGAGTAAACCGGAACTGGAAAAAATGCTGCAAAAAACAAAAGCCGCCATGCAAAAAGCCGCCAAAGAAATGGATTTCCTTGAAGCTGCCCGCCTCCGGGATGAAATGTTTAAACTGGAAGAAACAATCAAACGGCTGAATCCTTAACAATATTTTTCTATTATAATAGCAAAAGCAACTGGAAAAGCAGTTGCTTTTTACCCTTCCAATCAAGATTCGACCCCACATTCTACAGGCGTTCGAAGTATTCTCCATTGTTTATCTACAGATTCTAAAAATTCTTCAAGTTTCACGGAAATTTCTTTTAATTTCGGGGAAGATAGATCATTTAAATACAAACCATTAGCACTTATCGTGTAATTTCCCGTTAATGCCTCCCCATCACATTGACGAATACTTTTGCTTACAAGTGGAATCTCGTTCAAGACTTTCTTTCTTGGGGTATAGTCTTCCCGTATTGTAATGAAAGCCTCTTCTTTTTCCGTAGCCTCTTTAATATTCATAAACTCTCTCTTTTCCATCCGATCCAAGAATTGTTGCATTTGCTCGATAACACAGCTTATTTGCTCGGAAGATGTAAAGTGCATCTCCCCCTCGTAAGTATCAATATAGTAAGAAACACCATAAGTATCTTTATCCGCAAAACGACAAACAGACATATCCACATCAATTCCACATAAATCATCATCCTCAAATTCCTGAAAAGAGGTATTATCTTGTTCAAGAAACGTTTCGATCGTATCATGAATTTCAACTAATTGTTTTAACGAAAGATCGTACAATAACTCATCACCAATGGAAATACTATAGAGGCGTCGCATCTTACACGCAACCTCTAATTCTTTAATTTCTTTCGCTTGAAAAGAATTGTACACAAACCATTTCTCAACAAAAGAAGTTTCCCTTGATAATTTCACCATTAATTCTATTAATCGTGAAGCTAACAGTCTCTTATCCTTACTATACGAGGGGACATCAACGTAACCTTGAAAAAAAGCATCAGCCAATTTCATCCAAGGAAGTCGCATACAATCCAAGAGTTGTTGCGTTTCATTCATCTCATGGAGCAAGCCTCCCAATAAATTTTCATCACAATCTCCTCTCAATTTATTACCCCGAAACCTTCTCATAACCTGAGACTTCGTCAGATAGAAATCTTTCGAAGACATTCTTTGTTGCTCTCCCGACATCCCGTCAGAAAAAGCACTTTCATCCTTTTCACCCATGATAGTCACATTTCAGGTTCATTACTCCTCAAACCAATCAAAGCTTCTACTTCTTTCCTCTGTTGCTTGTATCGACGTGCCAAACCCATAATCAAAGGTTCTTTCTTTGAGAGATATTTCATCTTTTTTATCAACTCTATCACCAAATCTGATAAGCGATTTTGTTTCTCTTTTCCCTCTACCAAAACCACATAGTGCATAAAGCTACTATATAATACAGAAATACAATCCTCCCACTGAAATTGTAAATCGTGTAATAGGTTTTCCACGGTACGCAAGTGATTCAACATACCCTCTAAAGGTTCCTTTTTCTCTTGCACCCCAAACGCCATTAAACGTTCTGCCTCCAAAATGTAGTAATTTTCCAGCCTTTCAATTTCTTCCGTGGACAGGCCACCTAACGCATCTCCATTTTCTGATTGCGCCTTCAAAGCATCATTCTTTTCCATAAGTTATAGATTTAAGTCAGGCAGAAAAAAACGGTTCTGCCCATACCGTCTGTAATGATACATTCCTCACCACAGCAATGAAAATTCATTGCCTAATTCATTATTTTCCGTATATTTACGATCATTTAATCTATTAAAACTCAACAAAGATACAAAACATTTCACCAATGCAAGACAAAATACAAAATATTTCACCAATAAAACAAAGAATATTACAATTTATAGCAAATCTAGGGATCAGCAAAAGAGAATTTTACTCTTTAACAGGAATATCAAGAGGCACTCTAGAGAGTAAAACAGGTATTACAGAAGACACATTAACAAAACTTTTCGCCACATATCCGGAATTATCACCTATATGGATCTTTACAGGAAAAGGTGAAAAGTTCCAATCTCAACATGATGAAATTTCCTCTCTTTTTACTCCAGAACAAAATATCGAAGATAAACTTCTCAGTATTATAGCAAAAAAAGATTCAGAAATAAGAGAACTGGCAGAAGAAGTAGGCAAGTTAAAACAAGAAATTCTACAATTAAAAAATTCTATACAAGATTAGATATACCTACTTGTAAGTATACCTAATCTTATTTTATCTTCGAAATTATTTTCTATTAACTAAGACTTAGGCAGCACCACATTCGTGATCCGTCCAACAGATGCCAAATTCCCAAATTCATCCGTCACGTTAACAGATACCACGTGAGTACGATGTCCTTTATGGATAAACTCCGCACGACCGATAACATAACTTCCTTGAGCTTTCCGAACGTGGTTGGCATTAATCTCGATTCCAAACACGTGATTTTCTTCCAGATTCTCTCCGATATAAGTTAATCCACTTCCCACGGTCTCTACTAATGCCATAATTGCTCCACCATGCAACAAATTACCGGGGCGCATCGTCCGTTCGTCAATAGGCATTTTTGCCTCCAACCAATTCTCTCCGATACCAATAAACTCTATACCTAAACTTGCCATTAACGTTCCCCGGCTCTCCCAGTTCATCCGCTCTATAATTACTGAACTATCCATGTTTTAATTTTAGATTTTAAATTTTAGATTTCAATCAATCACTAAATTCATCTTACTTTTTCTTTCTCTTTGGGTTTTCGGGAAACCACCCTTTACGCACTCGTTCTTCCTGCTCGAAAATCTCCTTGATCGTCCAGAAAGAAGAAAAGGCAAACACGCCTAGTAAAGAAGACCATAGCACGTTCGTCACCCACAAAGCGGCCACTGTTCCCACGATTCCCAGAACGAGAAAAATCCACCAACAACCTGTTCCCCAATAATATTCCGCTTTAATCACCACGGGATGAAATAATCCGATAATTAGGAACGTGCAAATCCCGATAATCAGCCCTGTCAAATTATACGTTTCTATAAATTCCATACGCTCTTTTTAGATTTATGCAAATGTACAAATATTCCAAAACTCTATTTCATTTCACCAAAATATTCCTACTTTTGTACATAGACTACGGGAAAAGAAGTAAACAAGTTTTATCAAATCATAAATTGTTTATATTCCTTATCGTAAATCACTAATTATAAACGAATATGGCACCATTAAAAGAAGGAGATAAAGCCCCTTACTTCGAGGGCATAAATCAGGACGGGAAAAAAATCACGCTGGAAGATTTTAAAGGGAAAAAATTAATCCTCTATTTTTACCCGAAGGACAACACGTCGGGATGCACCGCAGAAGCATGTAGCTTGAATGACGGTTATTCTTCCCTCACGGAAAAAGGATTTGAAGTCGTTGGTGTCAGCCCCGATTCGGCAAGCTCTCACTTAAAGTTCATTGCCAAATATAACTTGGCTTTCAACCTAATTGCTGATACCGAGAAAAAGATACTGGAAACCTACGGTGTATGGGCCGAAAAGAAATTATATGGCAGAACTTACATGGGAGTCGTTCGCACCACCTTTGTTATTGACGAGAACGGGATCATCGAAAAAGTGATCACGAAAGTAAACACGAAGGATCATGCGAAACAAATCCTTGAACAATTAAAAATAAAATAAAGAACTCCTCCGGCCTTCGGCCACCTCCTTCTTCCCCTGCCTGAGGGGAAGTACCCCGAAGGGGGGAGGGAGTTCAAATTTAAAATCTAAAATCTAAAATTTAAAATCAATAAATTATGGCAAACACAGAAACCAATCAAGACAAGTTAAAAGCACTTCAACTTACCCTTGACAAGATCGAGAAGAACTTCGGTAAGGGGAGCGTCATGAAACTTGGCGATAATGTCGTGGAAGATGTTGCAGTGATCCCTTCCGGCTCTATCGGACTGGACAGAGCATTAGGAGTAGGCGGATACCCGAAAGGCCGTGTGATCGAGATTTTCGGTCCCGAATCTTCCGGTAAGACCACATTAGCCATCCATGCCATCGCCGAGGCACAAAAACAAGGCGGTATCGCGGCTATCATCGATGCCGAACACGCTTTCGATCGGTCATACGCAGAGAAACTGGGAGTTGACGTGAACAATTTGTTTATATCCCAACCGGACAACGGGGAACAAGCCCTTGAAATCGCGGAGCAACTGATCCGCTCGGCAGCAATCGATATTATCGTGATCGACTCCGTGGCCGCCCTAACCCCAAAAGCTGAAATAGAGGGAGATATGGGTGACAGCGTGATGGGATTACAAGCCCGTTTGATGTCACAAGCACTACGTAAATTAACAGGAACCATCAGCAAGACAAACACCTGCTGTATATTCATCAACCAGTTGCGTGATAAAATCGGTGTCATGTTCGGTAATCCCGAAACAACCACGGGTGGTAACGCGTTGAAATTCTATTCATCCGTGCGACTGGACATCCGTCGTGTTGGACAAATCAAAGACGGAGAGGAAATTTACGGTAACCACACCCGCGTGAAAGTGGTGAAAAACAAAGTCGCACCTCCATTCAAGAAAGCCGAATTCGACATCATGTACGGGGAAGGTATCTCTCGTTCAGGCGAAATCGTGGATCTCGGAGTTGAATATAACGTGATCAAGAAAAGCGGTAGCTGGTTCTCTTACGGCGAAAGCAAACTGGGACAAGGACGGGAAACCGTGAAACAACTGGTGATGGATAACCCGGAACTGGCAGAAGAGCTTACCCAAAAAATCGTGGAAGCCATGGAAAACGGCGTACAACCGACAACGAAATAAGAAAATCGTGTAATAAAACAGCTAAAATTACAATGAAAAGTTATTTATGTTCTGCATTAGTCTTGTTGGCAATGGTGTCGTGTGACAGCAAGAAAGAGGCAGTAAAACCAAGTTATAAAACACCGGATATGAAACTAGCATCCGACGTGATGACTCCCGAGGTGTTATGGTCATTTGGTAGAATCGGTAGCGTAAGCGTATCACCCGATCAAAAAACACTCGTGTACGACGTGACTTACTTCAACAAGGAAGAAGATCGTTCATACAGTGACATCTACGTGATGAACCTAGCCGACGGGAAATCCAAACAACTGACAGACACGGATTACAAAGAATTTGGAGAAACCTGGACTTCCGACGGTAAAATTGCCTTCATGTCCAGCAAATCCGGTTCCGTACAATTATGGGAAATGAATGCCGACGGTAGTGGGCTTACCCAGTTAACCAATATTGAAGGCGGTATCGGGGGCTTCATTTTCTCCCCGGACAAATCCAAACTTCTTTTCTTGAAAGACGTGAAACTGGAACAAGATGTTCACGATCTTCACCCCGATCTTCCGAAGGCAAACGCCCGCTTGATCGACGGTCAAGTATATCGTCACTGGAATGACTGGGTAGAGGCTTACACCCATCCTTTCGTGGCAGATTACATCCCCGGCCAAATGGTTACCACGGGGAAAGACATCATGGAAGGAGAAAAATGGGAATCACCCGTTCGTCCTTGGGGCGGTACAGAACAGATCACATGGACCAAAGACGGAAAAGGAGTAATCTACATGGCCCGTAAAAAAGAGGGAATCGCTTACATGACTTCTACCAACACGGACCTCTATCTTTACGATTTGAATTCCGGTAAAACCCGCAACCTTACAGAGGGGATGATGGGTTACGACCAAAACCAAGTGATCTCCCCCAATGGAGAACTCATGGCTTGGGAAAGTATGGAACGTGACGGTTACGAGGCGGACAAAATTCGTCTATTCGTGATGAATTTGAAAACCGGGGAGAAGAAAGAATACACGAAAGATTTCGATCAAAATGTTGGGGCTCTCTCTTGGGGTGACGACAACACGATCTATTTCATTTCAGATTATCACGCTACGGACGAAATTTATCGGTTAACCCTGAATGACGGGGTTATCACCAAATTAACCGAAGGCGTACACAATTACACCTCGGTTATTCCCGTGAACGATTACCTCATCGCTACCAAGGTATCTATGAGTCAACCGGCAGAAATCTACAAAGTTGACCCGAAAACCGGGAAAGACACCGAATTATCATTCGTGAACAAAGGCATTTTGGATCAATTAACCATGGGTAAGGTTGAATCCCGTTGGATCAAGACCACGGACAACAAACAAATGTTGACTTGGATCATCTATCCTCCCCACTTCGACCCGAACAAAAAATACCCGGCAATCCTTTATTGCGAAGGCGGTCCTCAAAGCACGGTAAGCCAATTCTGGAGCTATCGCTGGAACTTCCAGATGATGGCTGCCAACGGTTACATCATTGTTGCCCCGAACCGTCGCGGTTTACCGGGATTCGGACAAGAATGGAACGAGCAAATCAGTGGTGACTACCCCGGACAAAACATCAAGGATTACCTTTCTGCCATCGACGAGATGAAGCAAGAACCTTATATTGATGAAAACCGTTTAGGTTGCGTGGGAGCCTCTTATGGTGGTTTCTCCGTGTATTTCCTTGCCGGACATCACGACAAGCGCTTCAAAGCATTCATCGCTCACTGCGGTATCTTCAATATGGAAATGCAATACTACAACACCGAAGAGATGTGGTTTGCTAACTGGGATATGGGCGGCGCTCCTTGGGAAAAGAATAACAAGGTGGCTCAACGCACGTTCGACAACTCTCCTCACAAATTCGTGGGAGAATGGGACACCCCGATCCTAGTGATCCACGGTCAAAAAGACTTCCGTATTGATGCCTCTCAAGGAATGGGAGCCTTCAATGCAGCCCGTATGCGTGGCATCCCGGCACAGTACTTGTACTTCCCCGAAGAATGTCACTGGGTATTGGGTTGCCAGAACGGAATCCTATGGCAACGGACTTTCGCCTCTTGGCTGAATAAGTGGTTGAAATAATAAAACCAAACAAATAAAAAGAATCCCACGGAGTATCAACTTCGTGGGATTCGCTTTTCTCTACTTCACCTCACAATTTGCTTTCTTAAACCGTTCGACCAAAGGCACCATCAAATCAAACTTCTTAATTATATCCTTATAATCACGATACGACTCGTAGAACCTCTCCTTTTCTCCCCAATAAGCGTAAATAGCCGCAACATAATCCCGAATGTCTTGTTCCTTAGTAGGAGTCTTAACCCAATTACGGGATGAAACCTCTACTTCCAGCCATTTAATAAATCCAAGCTCTTCAGGACAATCTGCCGGGGCAAACATACTCGCTTCATCATAATTAGAATCCCCGGATATTTTATAAAAATCCAGTAACTCATCCACACAAAACTCTTGAATCCAGTCCGCACATTTCACAGCCAGAATCTCCCCTCCTAACCATTTCAGTTCATCCTCACTCATCTTTTTGATCGCATTCAATTTCCCAATCACCATTCCTCTTATCCCCCGGCTATAAATATCCGTTTCGTAAGTAACATAGGAAAAACCGATTTGTTGCGTCAAGAAAACAGAATCTGCCAACAAAAAAGAATGTGGCCGGTAAGCTCCCGACTCCGGCAGATGCGGAATCACTCGATCTTCTATCATATTAATGGCAACAATCATGGCCGCACTGTCAGCGGATAACGTCATTCGCCCATCCGTGTAAGTCCCGTACACGTAATACCCCATATCAAACAATTCCGTGTGAACGATAGGTTCCCCGTAGGCATCCACACCTCGTTCTTCCTGTCCAAGAGTATCATTAATAAAAATAGTCACGTCATAATACTTGTACATTTTATAAAGCAAATGATTCACCTCGCCCGGTTTATCCTCAACCTTATACCAATCGCGCATATTTTCGACTGCCTTTACATCATTGTCTTCCTTGTCACAACTCACACAAAAGCAAAACACCATTCCCAGTACAACAAAAATATTTCTTAGCATACTCGCAATTTTTAATGTTAATTTTCATTCTTCTCCCGAGGTTCCCGCTTATCGTTGTCCACCATAGCCCCTCGATCAAAAATAATCTCGTAATCCGGTATCGGTAACACCCAGGCATTATCCTGACCATACGGTTTCAACGTGTAACTCCCGTCATACACGCCCGGTTTCAAGCTCGCCATCGCGGACTGGTAAACCCCATGCGTGATTTCTTTCAATTCCGGATATTTAGGTGACACGGCATAACGTCTCAGATCAAACCACCGATGCCCCTCGCAAGTCAATTCCCGACGCCGTTCTTCCCTGATAAAATCAACCAAACCCTTTCCCTTCAAACCGTCTATTGCGGGCAACACGCCATCTTTATAACGTTTCTCCATCAAAACCTTGACCGTACTTATCGCATCCGGCTGATCCAGCATCGCCTGAGCCTCAGCCTTATTCAAATAAACCTCGGCAGAACGAATCAGACAAGCATCATAAACTTTTACCGATCCTTTACGATTATTACTATAATCAGGAGTCTTCCTGATAAAGAAATATCCCGGACAATAACTTGAGGAAGGCTCTAAAAATACACTTTCCCGCAAATCAACCACGCCATCGTTCTTGTATTTCTTATACAAGGCCAGAAGTTCATCCGAAACACGATAACGTCCACCACCCGTAATTCCGTATCGTGACAGATTATTGTTCATCAACCCTCCAATAGCGTAACTACCTTGGGTAAACAATATTTCCGGAGAGTTCACCGTATTCAACCATTTTTCGTCCAAACCATTCATGTCTCGCAACTTACATCCCAAGGCCAACACCTTGTCACACTCGTCAATAGCCAACTGCCATTCCCCCATGTACAAATAAACCCGACTTAGCAAGATGCGGGCCGCCGCTTCATTTACTCTGTAAAAAGTTGGCTGAACGATACCAGCCAAGTTATCCGCCGCATTCTTCAAATCCAAAACAATTTGTTCGTACACCTTCTCCACCGGATCCCGGCTAAAATACTTATCCTCGATAAACTCCGTGATGTTCAAAGGTACGCCCAAATCCTTTCCTGCCGTCTCCTTTGAATAAGGTTTAGCGTAAAGATTCACCAACATATAATAATACCACCCGCGTAAAAACAGAGCCTCTCCCGCAATCCGATGGCGAATTTCTTCCGGATCGCTCTCGAACTCCTTCACGTAAGATATAATCACGTTAACATACCCGATATGCTCGTATAATCTTTTCCAGTCAGAATCAACCAATTCCACCCCGGTCATATCAGAAAAAGGACGTTCTCCCCACGTGTAGAAATTTCGGTATCGGACGGCAGGATTCGCATTTGTTAACATTTTTACCGCCCCGGAAAGAAACTCTTCCACGTCGTCATCCATCACGTGTAAATACGGGTAATACAGTTCATTTTCCCTGTAATAGGCATATTCCTGATTCGCATTTCTTTTCATATACCCGTTACCAATAATAATCTCATCCAAATCCTCGCAAGAGCTGGCGTACACGAGATCCTTGGAGTACTCTTCCAAAAAATCCCCACACGAGCTAAACAAGAAACATCCTACTACAACAACAAATAATATTCTTTTCATAACTCTGTTTACTTAAAACGTTACATTTAATTGAAGTGAATATGTCGGACGCACGGAAATATTAATCAAATCGGTAGAACCGGATTGAGACGGGTCTTGCCCTTTTAGCTTCCGGCTACACAAGGTAAATAAATTTGTCCCGCTCAAATTCAGGTAAAGAGACTTCACCCGCAATTTCTCGCAAAAACTTTCCGGCACGATATACCGCAACGAAATACTTGACAATTTCAAATAATTACCGGATGCCACCCGAAGATTGGAAAAGTCATACATATCCCACAACGTCCTAGAAAAATCGTATGTCTCTCCATCCCACCAAGGAAAAACAGCATCCAGATGATCTCTTCCCGACAAGATACCGGGAACATTCGTGTTTAACTCATCTCCCGGACGACGCCAACGATTTACCAGTTCCCGACGAAGATTCTGTTCCGGTCCATTCACAACTCCTTGATTCGGGTACAACCTGAACAAACGAATTTTCGAACCGATACTATATGACAAGTTAAAAGAAAGTCCCCAATTCTTCCATCCGAGGTAATTACTTATACTTCCCTGTAAAAACGGCTCCCGACACCCGGAATGTTCCATCACGGTCATCCACACATCCTCACGATCCATCGCCTCGTAAATCTCGCTCGTATCTTTTTCTTCCCCATCCACGATAGTCGTCACCTCTGTCCCGTAAAACATCGGAGCCCCGTTCTTCGAGTTCAACCCCTTGTATCTGTAGGAATAAAACGTGTTCACCGGACGTCCGGATATTTGTACCCGACCATTCAAATAATCTTCGAACGTCACTTCATCCTGCAACACTTGATCCTTATGTTTTATCTTATCAATCAACTGGTTAAACACCGAACCAAAATTCGGGTCAAAACGCCAGACTAACCCACGACGTTTCCCGTTAACCGTTGTCATCGTGTTAATTGGTACGAAATTCAACGTCAACTCGTAACCTTGATTTTTCAAATTCCCACTATTCACCGTGTAAGTATCAATGCCATTCACCACGGATACTTTTTTCGAGAGGAAAGCATCTGTCGTGTAACGGTAATAATAGCCGACCGTACCGTTAATTTTATTATTGAATAACGAAAAATCCACGTCCACGTTGTAAGTTGAAGTCTTCTCCCATTTCAAGTTGGGATTCGGGTATCTATCAATTGTCGAGGAATATTCCTTGAAATCGTTATCCGTACCTCCCTTTTTAATAATCAAACGGGGAGAATCCTGTGCCGACATATTTCCCTGATACCCGAACGACATTTTCAGCGCCAGCATATCAATCCAGCTTATATTTCGCAACACATTCCCGTGCATATTCCAACGCCCGGAAACAGACCATATCGGCAACAACCGATCATTACTGGCATCCCCAAATTTATTCGAAAAATCAATTCTCGCGTTCACGTTAAAAATATAAGCATTCCGGTATGAATAAG
>ULVU01050273.1_pt1 | contig 18943 bp, 10 predicted proteins | sample 1959731 | NCBI WGS metagenome assembly ULVU01 (sample SAMEA4835794, study PRJEB28245) | human gut metagenome | biome: gut microbiome; material: fecal sample | place: Denmark | collected 2008 | reverse complement strand
GGTCGTGGAGGATATTCAGAAACAGCTACACTTTTCGACCCCGAACGTTCTCTCTAAAAGTTTCCGGCGGGAAAATATTTCCTACGTGATCCGGGACACGGAGGCCAAGCCGTTGGAATTATTCAATATCTTGTCCAAGGTGCAGGGGGGGGCGATCGTGTACGTGCGTACCCGGTTGAAGGCTTCTTCGATTGCCGCTTTCCTGAACAAGTCGGGGATAAAGTCTGACTTTTATCATGCCGGGTTATCTTCCGCGCAGCGGGCACGTCGGCAGGAGGCGTGGAAAAGCGGGATGGTTCCCGTGGTGGTGGCAACGAACGCTTTCGGGATGGGGATTGATAAGGCGGATGTGCGGGTGGTGGTGCATTATGACGTGCCGGACAGTCCGGAGGCCTATTTCCAAGAGGCGGGACGTGCCGGACGGGATGGAAAAAGGGCATACGCCGTGTTACTTTCCAGTCGGGCAGCTTTGGGTGGTTTACAAAAACGGATTGATGATGCTTTTCCCCCGAAAGATTATATATTGAGGGTGTACGAGGCCTTGGCGAACTATTACCAGTTAGGTGAGGGCGAGGGACAGGGACGGGCGTTCGAGTTCAATTTGAAACTGTTTGCCCGTAATTTTAAACTCAACGAGGCGAGGGTGATGTCTGCCATCAGTATTCTGGAGGTCGCGGGGTTCTTGGGGTACACGACAGATATAAATTCCCGTTCCCGGGTGATGTTCACCGTGTTACGGGATCGGTTGTACGAGTTCGAGACGGGTGATCCCTTGTTGGAAAGACTTATGGTTCTCCTGATGAGAAATTATGCCGGAATTTTCGTGCAGGATGCTTACGTGGACGAAGGTTTTTTGGCTGATCAGCTCGACGTGACACGCAAGGTGCTGTATGATGCTTTTATTTCTTTGGCAAAGCGTAAGATTATTCGCTACGTGCCGGGGGACGTGAAACCTTACATCGTGTATTACCAGCCCCGGTTGCCATTATCCTATATCACGATCGGGAGGGAGGCTTACGAGAACCGGAAGGAGTTGTTTGTCACGAAGATCGGGGCCATGGCCCGTTATATCCGGGATGACGAAACGTGTCGCCAGCTTTTGCTTATGGAGTATTTCGGGCAGAAGGAAGAGAAGCCTTGCGGGATATGTGATGTCTGTATCGGGAAGAAGAAACGGTTGCATCGGGAAGAGCGGAAGAGCTTGGAGGAACGGATTTTGCAAGTGCTTGCCAAACAGAATACGAATATCCGGGAGTTGGTGCGTCAATTGGGTGAGGACGAAGAAGTCGTGATCGGGCAAGTCCGGAAATTGTTGGATGAAGGGAAAATTCAATATGTTTCGACCTTGGAACTGGGGATAACGAGGAAGTCCTAAATGTTAATTTAGTATAATTGCATTACACTCTTTCCCTTGTCCCGTCGGTGTTTCACTGGTAAGTCTTCGATAAGTTACCGATACGGGCAGTCAATTTTTCGTTACTTTTTTCTTGAAAAATGATGGAGGTATTAGTGAGACATAGGTGCGAGTCACTGTTGAGCGTTAGGAGACTCACTAGGGATTTGTTTACAAGTTATTAAAAAAAGATTCAAATTTGTCGGTACCTTTTTCTTCGTGAAGTGTTATAAGGTAAAATAGCACGAAATGAAAAAGGAAACAGAGTATATTATCCAGTTGATCGTGAAAAGACTTCAAGGAGGCTTGTCTCCCGAAGAGGAAACTTTCTTCGCGGCTTGGAAATCACGTTCCAAGGCCAACGAGGAGTTGTATGAACGATTGGAAAATGAATACGAGGAACACACGGAATATCCTTTATACGAGCATTTTAATGCTCGTCGGTCGTGGCCGTCTGTCATGAAAGACATTCGGAAGAGACATTCCATTCGACGCTTGTATCGTGGTGTTGCTGCGACTGCCATCGTGTTATTGAGTGTATCTTCTTATCTGATGTTTTCGACAGGCGGGGAGGAAGTACTGCCCGTGGCCCGGGTGGAGTCGGGCAACCATTTTTCTTTTGGGAAGCGTGCCTCGCTGATTCTGCCGGGAGGGGATACTTTGCTGATTGCCCCGGGGGTGGCGGACACGCTTGACGAGCAATTACCTTTCGTGAGTAATAATGGTGAAACCTTGATCTATCATACTCCCCGGACGGCGGATTCTTTGGTGTATAATACGCTGAAAATACCTCGTGGCGGGGCTTATTCCTTGCAGTTGTCAGATGGTACGAAGGTAATGCTGAATTCCGATTCCCGGTTAAAGTTCCCGCAATCTTTTTCGGGTGATACCCGGGAGGTGTATCTGGAAGGAGAAGGATTTTTCCAAGTGGCAAAGGATGCCGCAAAACCCTTTATCGTGCATTGTGAGAAGTATGCCGTGCGTGTGTTAGGTACTACGTTTAATATTTCTGCTTACCAGAACGATGAAGTTTCGATGACGACGTTAGTCGAGGGACGGGTGAATATTGAGTGCGGGAATACGGTTGTTGCGTTGACTCCCGGACTGATGGCTGCCGTGGCTGATTCGAAAGTGACGACCCGGGAAGTGAACGTGGAGTCCTATATTTCTTGGACGAGAGACCAGTTCAGTTTCAGCGAGGAACGTCTGGAAGATTTGTTAAAAAAGATTTCCCGCTGGTATGACGTGGAGTTCGTGTTTGATGATGAGGAGATCAAGGATTATAAATTTTCCGGGTTTATGCCTAGGTACGAGAGTATAACGAATTTGTTTGAGATATTGGAACAATCGGCGAATGTAAGTTTTGTTCGAAAAGAGGATAAAAAAGTGATAATTATAAAACATTAATTCAAGCATGGCCAGCTAAATTAATCATCGGAGTGTCGTATAATAAATTTTAAATGTATGAAAAATTGGAGTGTACTGGCTGCGGTAATGCTCGTGGTAGCGTTATGTCCTTATTCAGCTCAGGGAATTGACAGGAAAAAGAAAGAGGTTCAGCCTAAAACGACGAAGGTTGTGCTTGGTAAATATGACAAGTTGTTCAAGAACAAGGCACACGTGGTGGCGAAAGGTGGTTTTATGACCTTGCATAAGGTGGACGGCAAGTTGTTTTTTGAAATGCCTTTAAAGTACATGGGACGGGAATTTTTATTGGCCTCCACGGTAACTTCCGCAACAGATAATAGCATCTGCGTGGTAGGTTATAAGCCGAGAACTCCCCGGCATATAAAATTTACATTATTGGATAGTATGGTCTGTTTGAGGAATGTCAATTCGAAAATGACTTATGACAAGGGACAGGCCGGGCTAGAAGAAGCGATGGAGAAGAATTTCGGGGATCCTATTGTCGAGTCTTACCGGGTGCTGGCGTACACGCCGGATAGTTCCGCGGTGGTTTTTGACATGACGGATATGTTCACGAAGGATGAATCTTCTTTGTCTCCAATTATGCCGAACTCGGGTGGAATACTCAGTCATTCTGCCAGTTTGAATAAAGAGGGGTCTATGTTGACCGAGATCAAGGCTTTTGAAGATAATGTAAGTATTAAATCCGTTTTGTCTTATCTGGTTACGACGAAAGCGATGGGTATGCTCACGGTAAAGAAGGATGATCCATTGACTACTCGTGTTACACGCACGTTGTTGCTTTTACCGGAAAACAAGATGCGTCCTCGGATCACGGATTCTCGGTTAGGTATATTTTTAGGGAATAAAGTGTACGTTTCCATGGAAGAGGACGGTATTCAGAAATATTCGGTGGCTAATCGCTGGCGGTTGGAGCCGAAGGATATGGATGCGTGGAAACAGGGAAAGTTGGTGGAGCCGGTGAAACCAATCGTGTATTATTTGGATAACACGTTCCCGGAATCGTGGAAGGAACCCTTGAGGGAGGGAATTTTAAGATGGAATGCCGCATTCGAGAAAATCGGGTTCAAGAACGTGGTTCAGGTGCGGGATTTTCCCTTGGATGATCCAGAGTTTGATCCCGATAATCTGAAATACTCTTGTGTTCGCTACATCCCGTCAACGACGGCCAACGCAATGGGACCCTCGTGGGTGGATCCGAGTACGGGGGAGATTATTAATGCCAGCGTGCTGATCTATAACGACGTGATCCGGTTGATTAACGGGTGGCGCTTCGTGCAGACGGCTCAGGTTGATCCCCGTGTCCGGGCAAAAAAGATGCCGGATGATGTGGTGAAAGAATCGCTGGCTTACGTGATCGCTCATGAAGTGGGTCACACGCTGGGATTGATGCATAATATGGCAGCTTCTGCCGCTTATCCCGTGGATTCCTTGCGCTCGGCAAGTTTCACGCAAACATACGGAACCACGCCTTCCATCATGGATTACGCCCGCTATAATTACGTCGCTCAGCCGGGGGATAAAGGGGTGAGATTGACACCACCGGATTTGGGGGTTTATGACGAGTTTGTCATAAAATGGTTATACACGCCACTACCTGAGGTAGAAGATGCTATGGCCGAGGTTCCTATCCTAGAAAAATGGTTGGATGAGAAGGCCGGGGATCCCAGGTACCGTTATGGACGGCAACAGGTTTATGCCCGGTTTGATCCTAGTGCGATAGAAGAGGATTTGGGGGATGATCCGGTGAAAGCGGGAGATTATGGGATTCAGAATCTGAAGTATATTATGAGTCATTTGAACGAGTGGTTGGGGGATGATCCAGACGGGCAACATCGTCAGGCCATGTACCAAGCTATCGGTAATCAATACTATCGTTATCTGAAGAACGTGATGTATAACGTAGGAGGTATTTACTTGACGGAGGTGAAGGACGGAACTCCGGGCAAACGCTTTGTTGCGGTTCCCCGGGAGGTACAAAAGAACTCGCTTAAATGGGTGATCCGGGAGTTGAAAACCCAGAATTGGCTGACCGATAAGGAGCTGACGGATAAGTTTGCCTTGGGCGTTTCACTGGCACCGACGGTACGGTATGCTGCCGCGAAGAATGTTGCCGAATTGTACAAGAACGTGGTTCTTTCCGCTCACGTGTCTCGTGATCCTTACACGGTGAAAGAGTTCTTTGACGATTTGTATCATGAAGTGTGGGCTTCTACCTTGAATAACCGGAAACTTTCCGAGAGCGAGAAGATATTACAGCGGGTGATTGTTGAAGTTTCGTCAGAGGGGATGGAAGGAAAGAAGAAAGGTTTACCATTCTTGACAGACGAGGCTCTTTACTTGCATTCCGGTGATGCTTTTGCTCCTTCTGTTGACGAAATCAACGCTTACGGGCTGGATGAGACGGGGATGGTGAGTAGGTATCTGGACGAGTTCCGGGAGATAGAACAGGTGTACGGACGGGGTTTCGTGGCCGCTCATCTTGAAAATATCGGGAACGGGTACGGTTGGCAGCGAAAAGTGACTACCACGGCAATCGACGATTCCAAGGTGTACTTGCAGGACATGCTGGTTCGGGTGAAACAATTGTTGGAAGGTAAGTTATCTACCGCGGATAAGGACACGAAAGCTCATTATCGGGCATTGATTCTTCAAATTGAGAAGGCGCTTAAAGCCGAATAATATACCGGGAGGCGGGGAAAGTCCCCTGTCTCTCGAAAAGAATACCTATTAACAACTAATTATATAAACATGAAAACGAATCGAGTGTTAAACAGGGACAAATGCAGGGGATGGATTAGGTGGTCTCTCGTGATCGGCTGCATTTTGTTTAGTTCTATGAGAATCTACGCTTCGGACGTTCGCTTGGTGAATGATTCGATTAAGCTGGATTTAAAGTTTGAGAAATCGACCATGTTGGAGGTACTCAATACGTTGAAAAAGAAGACGGCTTTGAATTTCGTGTATAATCACGAGGAGATAAAGGGGATTCCACTTATCACGAAGGAGTTCCGGCAGGCGACGGTACACCAGATTTTGGATTATTGTTTGCGCAACACGGGGTATGTTTTTTCCGTGGTGAATGACGTGGTGGTGATCAAAAAGAAAGAGGTAAAGAGAGGTCAGCAAAAGGTTACGATTACCGGGACCGTGTTCGACGAGAAGAATGAACCTCTTCCGGGAGCAACCGTGATGCTGAAAGGCACGACGATTGGCGTGGCCTCTGACGTGAACGGGGAGTTCAAACTGGAGCTACCGGAAAGTGACGGGATGGTTCTCGTGGTCAATTTTATCGGTATGGTTTCTCAAGAGATTCCGGTGACTCGTGACGTTAACTTGAAAATTGTTCTGAAGATGGCGGACACGGCTCTGGATGATGTTGTGGTCAATGGTTTTTACACGAAGAATAAAAACACGTTCACGGGTTCCGTGACCACCGTGAAGGGGGAAGAGCTGGTACAGGCATCCAGCACGAACCTGATCCAAGCGTTGAGTACTTTGGTGCCGGGATTGAGAATCGTGGAGAATAACGCGCAGGGATCGAACCCTAACGCCGTGCCGGAGATTATTATCCGGGGGACCAATTCATTGATGACCAGTGATGAGGCGGGAATCAACACGCCCTTAATTATTCTGGATGGAATCGAAATCTCGCTTGAAGAACTCTACGATTTGGATTTGTTCGATATAGAGAGTGTGAACGTACTGAAAGATGCAGCCGCAACCGTTCTTTATGGTGAACGGGCTTCCAATGGCGTGATCGTGGTGGAACGGGCTCACGTGAAGGATGATAAAGTGCGGTTCAGTTATAATTTTGTTCCTGATTTCAGTTTCCCCGATTTGAGTTCCATGAACTTGTGTAATGCCTCTGAAAAGTTAGAATTGGAACGTCGGGCCGGGTTGTATAATTCGGCTAATGGTAACGCTGACAGAAATTATGCCTATAAGTTGGAAAACGTGCGCAAGGGGATTGACACGGATTGGATTTCAAAACCATTGAGAAACTCTTTCAGTCATTCTCATTCATTGCGGGTTGCCGGTCGGGGAGGTAATATGGATTACAAGGCATCTGCTTCTTTTAAAGATACTTACGGGGTCATGAAGGGGGACTACAGAAGGAATTACGGTCTTAATTTTTCATTGGCTTACCACATGACGAATAAATTGACGATCTCTTATCAGTTTGCTTTCGGGATGACGGATAGCAAGGATTCTCCTTACGGTCAGTTTTCAACCTACACCGAGTTGAATCCTTACGAGCCGGTGTATGACGAGGATGGCGAGTATATCCGGAATTACTATTTCAACAAGTTCGATCCCTCTCGCAACGAGAAAATAGAGAATCCGTTATACAATGCTACGCTTTCCAGTTTTTCGAAATCTAAGAGTAAATCGATCAAAAATAGTTTATCCCTGCGCTGGGATATCAGCAAGTCTTTTTTCGTGAACGGGCAATTCGATTTGAACCTGTCGGATTCGAAGAGTGATAAATATACCTCGCCGGAAAATTCGGCATATGAAAATTACACTTCTCCGGAAGAGCTTGCGCAGAAGGGGGAATACAGGCAAAGCTCTTCCGACGGGAATTCGTACACGGGAAAATTGGTTGCAAACTATTCTATCGCTTTGGATGAGCATGGTAGCGTGTTCGGTATTCATGCCGGGACGGAGATTTCAAGGGAGAAGACTACGAGTAGCCAGATCACTGCCGTGGGGTTCTTGAAGGACGAACTGGACGATTTGAGTTACGCAATGAAATACGATGACAAGGCTCCTAGCGGGAGCGAGAAATTATCAACAAGAGTCGGGTTCTTTGGTGATGTAGATCTTTCCTACCGGAACAGGTATTTTGTCAACGGAGTTTTCCGGACTTCCGGTTCCTCTAAATTTGGTAAGAATCAGCGTTTCGCTCCCTTCTGGTCTGTTGGTTTCGGGTGGAATGTTCACAACGAGGAGTTCTTGAAATGTGATTGGTTGAACACGCTACGTTTCCGGGTAAGCTACGGGTACACGGGTAATGCCGGTTTTTCTCCTTATCAGGCTATCACGACATATAAGTATAGCAATGATTATCGCTATTATGCGGGTGTCGGGGCTTTACCGATCACGATGGGAAACATGGATTTAAAGTGGCAGCGGACGTTGAAAATGAATTACGGGGTCACTGGGGGATTCCTGAATGACCGGTTGCGAGTGGAATTCGATTACTACGTGGAGAAGACGAAAGATATGTTGATCCCGATAGATGTACCCCTTTCCATGGGCGTGGATAACGTGAAAGTTAATCTGGGATCGGCTAAGAATGCCGGGTTGGATTTCTCTATTTCCGGACAGATCATACAAAAGAAGGATTGGAGCTGGATGCTGACGGTGAATGGCGGGCATGTGTATGACAAGATCGAGAAGATCAGTAATGCCTTGCAGCGGACGAACTCGGAAACTACGTCTTCGGACGAATGGAACGCTCCCAAGATTCAATTCAAGGAGGGAGAGTCTCAATACGCGATTTATGCCATGCGTTCCGCGGGGATTGATCCGGCCACGGGTAAAGAGGTGTATATAAATAAAAACGGGGAATACACGTTTGATTACAGTTACGACGATCAGGTGGTTGTGGGGAATACAAACCCGACAATACAAGGAAGTATATTCACGTCGTTCCGGTATAAAGGGTTTTCTTTAAGCGTGTCGGCTGCTTACACGTTGGGAGGTGATATTTATAACACGACACTGGCGAAGAAGGTGGAGAATATAAACATCAAAGAGAATGTCGATCGACGGGCGTTCACGGAAAGATGGAAAGAGATCGGGGACGAGACCCGTTTCTTGGGCATCCCGGAAAGCGGATGGGCTACTTATCTTTCGGAACGTTTCGTGGAGCGTAAGAATGAGTTGTCGATTTCGAATATTAACCTGCAATACGAGTTTAATGTTGAAAAGCTGAAATTGTTCGGTCTGAAACGTCTGGTCGTGGGAATCGGGGCATCGGACATCGGGCGGCTTTCCACGGTTAAATTTGAAAGAGGTACTTCCTATCCCTATTGCCGGAGCTTTAATTTCATCCTTAGACCTACCTTTTAATGAAACAATATAATCGTATGACTATGAAAAAGATAATATATATGTTGCTGATCGCCTCGTGTGGGTGGAGTTGCGATAGCTTTCTGGATGTAAATCCCAAGGCGGAGGTGATTGACGAGGATATGTTCAGCACGGCTTCGGGCGTGGAGGATGCCCTGTATGGTGTGTATTCGGCCTTGTCCAATAGTTATTTGTATGGTAATTATATGTCGGTGTATTACCCGGAACTGTTCGCACAGAATTTCGTGGATGACGGTATCAAGGGAACGGAGATCGGGAAATTGAACATGGGCGATCTTATGATGGAATCGGATGTGATGAAGATGTGGAAACAAGCTTATACGGCGATCGGTTACGTGAACAATATTATTATAAACTTAGAGAATAAGGACGAGAAGGCGTTCAAACATTATAATATTTACCTTGGGGAGGCTTTAGGGCTTCGGGCTTATCTGCATTTTGACCTGCTACGATATTATGCCGTTCATGTTACCTCGAAAGATGAAACGGCCAAGGCACACGCCATTCCTTACGTCACGACTTACGAGTTTTACGTGACACCCTTTTCTTCGGTAACGGAGGTTTACGATAAGATTATTCAAGATCTGGAACGGGCAATTGGTCTTTTGGCAGACGACGAGAGTTTGATGGAGGCAGAAAGAACGGGACACGCTGCTGATTTCGTTTCAGCCCGGGAGACTCATTTCAATTTGTACGCAGCGGAGGCAGCTTTGGCCCGCGTGTATTGGATGAAGGGCGATTTGAAGAATGCCAAGATCTACGCTCAAAAGGTGATTGATTCTCATAAATTCCAGTTGGTGGATAAAACGGAGGTGGAGAGCATGGTACAGAGTAAGTTGTCTTTTAAAGAGACGATCTGGGGAATTTATACAAGGGATTTCGGGACCTCGATGAAGAATTTATTTATTAGAAGTACGGGAATAGATTTGGCCTCGGATTGGGAGGACTTGTACCTAGATAATCAGGGAGCGGAAGAGGGCGTGGATTACAGGAGATTCTGGTTTGACGTGGACCCGGATAAAGATGCCACGACTTGCCTCAAGCTGATTAACTACGAGTTTTTGGCTGACCCGAATAAATACGATGAACCCGTTATTCTGGGAGTGAACATGATTCGTATCCCGGAGATGTACTATATCATGGCGGAAGCTTTGCTGGAAGAGAATATCGACTTGGCCACGGATTACATGGATGTTGTTGTGGAGGCCCGGGGAATGGTCGGGTTTAAAGACCGGATTCCGGCTCGACAATTGACGCTTGATGATATTATGAAGGAACGCCGTAAGGAATATTACGGGGAAGGCCAAGAGTGGTTTTGCATGAAACGGCAGAACCGGGATGTATATTCAATCATAGGGGCGGTAACCCTGCCGGGAAGTGACAAGATCTATTGCTTGCCTGTTCCCGAAGAGGAAATGAATGCCCGTTAACATTAAAAACGAAAGACATGAAAAGGATAACATTAATTAGTTTTGCTATTGGATTAGCGTTGAGCGCGCTTTCCTGTTCGGATGATGACCTGATGTATAACGTGCATCAGAAAAGGTCTGTCTATTTTGACCGGGAAAGTAAAACAGATACTATTTTTTTCTCTTTTGTTTCGGTTGAAGGGGATGACTACGATTACTGTATCCCGATCCGGGTGATCGGTAAACCCGTGAACGAGGTGCAGCACCCGGTGGTTATGGTCGTTGCCGATTCTTCAACAGCACGGGAGAACATGCATTACGTGATGGGAGAGGTGGTGATTCCCGCCGATAGCGTTCGAGGTGTCCTGAACATCCGGTTAAACAAGACGGGTGACATGAAGGAACGTTCGTATTACCTCTATTTGAGATTTGCAGAGGATGAGTATTTTAAACCGATTGCCGATGATAATTATATTTTGTCGATAGCTGACGGGGAGTACTCCCGGCCGGATTGGTGGAAAGATGCTGATTTGGGAACGTTCTCTTCCGATTTGTTTAAGCGGATGTTGGAAAAATACTGGGAACTGGAGGAACTTCGTCCGGTGGAATATGCTTATTTCGAAGAGAATTACGGGCGGTTGCTTGAGAATGCCCCGGCATGGTTCTGGTCTAGAAATTATCCGGGTATCTGGGTGAAATACGTGTTGAAACCGGTGTACGAGTATTACCAAGAACATCCCACCGAAGGGGTGAATATGCCGAATCCTGATAAATTCATTTGATGTAATCTCCTGTATAGTGATCTAAATAAAAATTGAAGAGCGATGAAAAAGATATATTACATAGTTTTCGCCATTCTGGTAAGTGGTTTACTGGATGCTTGTATTCATGACGATACGAGCTTGGCAGACCCGGACTTCTCCCAGCTTTCAATCATTTCTCAATACGACACGTTGAGCGTGAATCTAAGCGAGGAGTTTGTTTACAAGGTGGATGTCGTGCAAAGCGGGGAGGAGAGGCCGTTGACTTACGAGTGGGGGTATGCGACCTATAATACCAAGGATGAGAGTGATTATCCGGCAAAGGATTCTTTAAAAATTATATCTAACAAGGCCGAGTTACGTTATACTTTCAGGAAATTAGGTACTTATTATTTGCGATTGAAGGTGGATAATGGGGAGGCGATCTCGTTTAAAGGTTTTATGTTGAACGTGACGACACCTTATGATGAAGGAATCACGGTATTGAGTCAGGATGATGCGGGGAATCCTCGGATTTCGTTTATGAAAACTTTGACCCGGCAGGAAATAGAATCCGGGGTGAAGAAGGAATTTGTTACGGATGTTCTGACAAAGGAGAACCCGGACTACACGATTAAAAATTGCACGGATCTGGCACAGTTCGGTCCCTATCTGCTGCTGGCCTCTCGGGAGGATGGATTGATCTATAAATTGAATGCCAAGACTTTCGGAGTTATGTATAAGAACAGGGTAAGGGATATTATTCCGGATTTCACTTGTAAGGAGTTGATGGGAAGTGGGGCAACGAATTGGATGTTATCAGAAAATGGAAGTGCATATCGTTACGAGCTTACCTTTGATGAAGTGTTGGTGATTGATAATGCTGTTGGGTATGGTTATGATGCTTGTTTCTTTGGATATAGTTCTTCCTATCAATATTTCATTGATTACGATAAATCTATTATCTATTCTCCGACGGGAAATAAAGCAACCTCTTCTTCCAACTATTTCGAGGATTATAATATCATCGGAATGGTGCCTTGGACGATCACGAAACTTTACACGATAGCTGTTTTGAAGGAAGATCCGTCACAAGGTCGAGTATTTCAGACAAGTGGTTCTTTATCCAAGTTAACGGAGTTGATTAAGTTTGATGGAACGGATTTGAAGTTGGATAAGAATTCAACGATCATGTTTAGTAAAACTTACAAGAATGCTTACTATGATTACGGGAATAATATTTATCGTTGGAATTGTACCGGGCAATTCCCGAAGACCCCGTTTATCACATTCCCCGATACAAAGGAGATTACGGCTGTGGCTATGGATCCGGATAAAACGCTGATTTATGTTTGCTACGTGGATAGCGAGAGAAGTGGTTTGAAGGGTGGAATTGACATTTATGATGCGAATGACGGTAAATTGATCGAGTCTTACGGGGGAATTGCCGATCGGCCGTTGAGAGTATTTTACAAGACGAAATGATGTAGGCCAAAAATTTATAAGGTCCATAAAGTAATGCCGTTCGAAAAGTTGTTTTTCTAACTCCCTCCCCCCCCTTCGGGGTACTCCCTCTATAAAAACAGAGGGAGAGCTGAGTTACTTGCTATCTTTAGGGCAATTCACCAGCTCCTCCTCTGTTTATAGAGGAGGTGGGCGAAGGCCGGATGAGTTAATTTTGTAACAGATAGGACTTTTCGAGTAGTCTTTCTCTAGCATGATGAATTATTATCTTTTTTGAGATGGAAAGAACAAATTAACATGTTCTATTTTGTTGTTTCTACTATTTTCGGTACATTTGAAAAGAATATCTTTAAGGTGTGGAATATGATGTTTTTTTATAAATCTGATGGTGATGTTGGTAGAGTCTTCCGTATATGAGCGTTTTGTGAAAGGGGATGAGAAAGCCTTGGAATTGTTGTATGATCAATATTTTGCAACATTGGGAGTTTATGCGGGACGTTTCTTGCGGGAAGAGAATGTTTGCGTGGACATCGTGCATGAGAGTTTTATCAAGACGTGGGAGAAAAGGAAACAGTTTACCTCGTTCCAGATGATTATCAGTTTTTTGTATGCTTGCGTGAGAAATGCTTGTCTGAACGAGTTGCGGCATCTGGACATAAAGAATAAGGTCCTGTTGCAACAGGCATCCAGTCTCGATATTGAGGGGGAAATCATAGAACATGAGGTGAAACGGATTATCTGGGCTGAAATTGCCCGATTGGCAGGTGATTATAAAGAAATCATGGCGATGAGTCTGGAAGGGTATTCTACCAAGGAGATTTCGGAAGAGTTGAATCTTTCCGAACAGACGATTAAAAATAAAAAGGGAGAGGCGTTAAAACAACTTCGCAAAAATATGGGACCGTACCAGTGGTGTCTCCGGCTTTTCTTTTAAGGAATAGTTTGCTTGTAATATTCTATATCATTGATTTATAATTCGTATATTTGTCTTATCTTCGGGACAAAAAGAGAATCTTCGTGTCGTTTTTGTTTGTGAAATTGAAACTTGGTATCTCTTTTTTCCCTAATCTTGCAACTCGCCAAAATCGATACTTGCTTGATTGAAATTTTTTATTTATTTTATTACTTTTGCTCCCCTTGTTTTGAAATAGTTGTAGAAAACAGGGATAGAAGGTAAATTATGCGATTGAACGTGAATGATAAAGTTGAGGGTTCGCGTCAGGTAGCAATGATGGTGTGATGATGTATTTTACGGGTTTATACCGCATGGTGCGATGAATGATGTTAGGTGCGAATGGATATGTTTAGACAATAAAGTGATGGAAACATATCTTGCACGTATGGTATTAAAAGATCAAATTAAATGAGAGTAGACTTTGTATTGAAGTTTGACGGCAACTTATGTGGTGTTGTGAAATGGATTCTGTTGTTCTGCTGTGTATGTTTTCCGGAAATCCCCGTGGCGGGTGAATCACGTTCTTCCTTGATCGTGATCACGGGAGAGGTGAAGGATGCAGATGGCGAACCACTTCCGGGCGTGACGGTTGTCCTGAAAGGGACTTCTTTGGGATGCGCCACGGGTACGGACGGGAAGTTCCGATTGGAAATTCCAGAACAAAAGGAGATGGTGTTACTTTTCCGGTTTGTCGGGATGAAGAATCAGGAAGTCAAGGTTACCGGTGCCCGGCATATCCGGGTGACGATGGTGAAGGATATGAAGGAGTTGGATGATGTGATCGTGACGGGGTATTACACGCAGGCGAAGAATGCTTTTACCGGGGAGATTACCCGGATCAAAGGAGAGGATTTATTACGGGTGTCCCCGACGAACCTGTTACAAGCGTTGTCAATCTTGACACCGGGATTGAGGATTGTAGAGAATAACGAGGCGGGGGCTGACCCGAATGTCGTGCCTGAGATTCTGATTCGCGGGGCGAGTTCAATCATGACAAAGGGACAGGAAGGGGTGAACGCTCCCTTGATCATGCTGGACGGGGTGGAGATTTCCGTGGAGGATTTGTATGATCTGGATATTTACGATATAGAACAGGTACTGGTGTTGAAGGATGCATCCGCGGCGGTACTTTACGGGGAGAAAGCTGCAAACGGTGTGATTCTGGTGGAACGGGTGCGGGGAAAGTCGGATAAGCCGAGATTCAGTTATAATTTCACGCCAATGTTCAGTTTTCCTGACCTGACCTCTCTTCGCTTGTGTGTTGCGGAGGAAAAGTTGGAACTGGAGCGTTTGGCGGGATTGTATGACCGGGTAGATGGTAGTCTTGACCCGGCTTATGATTACAAGCTGGAGAATATCCGCCGGGGTGTCAACACGGATTGGACGACGAAACCTTTGCGGAATGCTTTCACGCATAGTCACTCTGCCACGATGACCGGGCGGGGTGGCGGAATCGAGTACAAGGTAACGGGACGGTTGTCGAATACATACGGGGTGATGAAAGGTGATTATCGCCGGAATTACGGGGTAAATGTTTCTTTGTCGTACCGGTTTGCCCGGGATGTGGTGGCCACTTACCAGTTGGCTTATACCATGACCGAGGGAAAGAATAGTCCTTACGGGAGTTTCGCGCAGTACACGAAGTTGAACCCGTACAACCCGGTATATGACGAGGACGGGGAGTATATACGGAATTATTATTTCGATCCGGTAAACCGGACAATGGAACGGCAAGTCAATCCACTGTATAATGCCACGCTGGCGAGCTTTTCGAAGAGTCAGAATAAAGCGGTCACGAATTATTTGTCGTTACGCTGGGATATGAACGAGACCTTGTTTATCACGGGAAACGTGAGTGTGCGACAGGGTGACACGTGGAATAAGGTGTATGTTTCCCCGGAGGATGCGAGTTTCACCTTGCAGGAGATTCCTCAAAACAAGAAAGGGACTTACACGGCATATTCAACCGAGACAACGGATTGGGCGGGGAAATTGGTACTTAATTATCGTTTACCGCTGAATGATGCCGGGACTACGGTCCTTTCCTTGAGTGCGGGTACGGATATCGGGAAGGACAAGTCTTCTTCGATGCAGGTGAAGGCGGAAGGGTTTATGAAGGACAAGATGACGGATATTAAATTTGCCTCGCAGTACGCGACTACGCGTCCCGTGGGTGGCGAGAAGGAATCGGCAGAGGTGGGGTTCTTCGTGAACGGTAGTCTTGATTTGCTGGGACGATATTTTGTCAATGCCTCCTACAAGACAGCAGGTTCATCGAAGTTTGGCAGTAAACATCGTTTTGCCCCGGTATGGTCGGCGGGAATCGGTTGGAATCTGCATAAAGAAGGATTCATGAATTTCGATTGGTTGAATATTTTACGTCTTCGGTTTAGCGTGGGTTCAACGGCTAACGTGACATTCACGCCTTATCAGGCTTTGACCACTTATCTTTATGATTCCGACTTAATTCATTATGGCGGGATGGGTGCGGTTCCGATCACGATGGGGAATCCCGATATGAAATGGCAGGTTACCCGAAAGTATAATTGGGGATTGACGGCTACTTTCTGGAAAGAACGGGTGAACGTGGAGGCCAGTTACTACGTGAACAAAACGAAGGATGCCTTGATGCCTTTGACCTTACCGTCTTCTGTCGGTGTTTCTTCAGTGTTGGTGAATATGGGGAAGTTACAGAATTCGGGCTATGAGTTTTCCATTTCTGCACAAGTGGTCAAGCGAAATAACCTGCTTTGGATGGTGATGGTAAACGGATCGCACGTGTTTGATAAGCTGACGAGTATCTCGGACGCGTTGAAGGCGGAGAACATGGCGGCTTATTATGGCGTGAAACCTCAGCCGATGTTCGTGGAAGGGGGATCTCAGTTCGGTATATATGCCATGCGTTCCGCGGGAATTGATCCGGCTTCCGGGCAAGAGGTGTATATCAAGAAGAACGGGAATTACACGTTTACTTATGATAAGAACGAGCGAGTGGAGGTTGGGAACACGAATCCCATGCTGGAGGGAAGTCTTTTCACGAGTTTGTCGTACCGGGGATTCACGTTGAATGTCACCGCGGCGTACAAGTTTGGCGGTGATATTTACAACACGACTTTGGCGAATAAAGTGGAGTATATTGATCCCTACGGGAATGTGGATCGTCGGGCTTTTACCGAACGGTGGAAGAAACCGGGAGACTTGGTGCGTTTCTTGGGGATTCCGGAGAACGTGAGCGATGAAAATCGGTATTCCGAGCGTTTCGTGGAACGGGATAACACGTTTGCGATAACGAGTATCATGTTGAATTACGAGTTTAAATCCGATTATTTGCGCAAGATCGGGATTAAGAGACTGAATCTAGGCATAGGCGTTGCCGATATTGCCCGGTTCTCTTCCGTGAAACAGGAACGAGGTACGGAATATCCTTTTCAACGGAGTTTCCATATCACGTTTAGACCGACATTTTGATAACTACTAAAGGCAGAAGATGATGATGAAAAGAATATTATTGGCGTGTATCTCTTTATTTTTCTTGGGATGTGGAAATTTCTTGGATATAAATCCCGAATCAGAGGTAGTGAATGATGATATGTTCAGTACGGCGGAAGGTGTGGAGGATGCATTGTATGGGGTGTATATGTCGATGGTGAAGGAGGATATGTATGGTGGGGATATGTCTGTGTTGATACCGGAGTTGTTGGGGCAAAATTTTGTTACAGATGATGGGTATTTAATCTTTGTGTCTCGACTAGATTTAGAGAATGCGGATACTCGAAAGACTGTTAGAACTATGTGGAGTGCTAGTTATCTTGTAATTAGTTATCTAAATAACATTATAGAAAATCTGGATGGAAAGAATGTAAAAGATTTTAAATATTACAATTTATATCGTGGAGAAGCTTTAGGTTTACGGGCGGCAATTCATTTTGATTTGTTACGATTGTTTGCTGTTCACGTAAATTCAACGGATGAAAATGCAAAAGCAAAGGCTATTCCTTATGTAACGAAATATACTTTTAAAGTAACTCCTTTTTCATCAGTAGAAGAAGTGTATGAGAAAATCATTGCAGATTTGAAAGAGGCTGAAACTTGTTTGGCTGAAGATGAGACCTTGATGCCGAAGATTCGTAAAGGTGGAGAAAAGGGATTTACGGGAGCGAGAGAGTTACATTTTAATTTATATGCAGCGCAAGCAATGTTAGCTAGAGTGTATTGGATGAAGGGGGATTTGGAAAACGCAAAAAAGTATGCGAATAAGGTAATTCAATCGGAAAAGTTCCAATTTGTGAATCAAGAGGATTTATCGACATTTATGAAGAGACGAATTTCTTTGTCCGAGACGATTTGGGGATTATATACGACGAATATTAGTTCGTATTTGTATGATAGACAGTTGTTATTAAATAAAATGAGTCTTCCTACGGGTTGGAAAGATATTTATAAAACAGTGGGAGAGAATGAAGGTAGTTATGATAAACGTTACAATGCTTGGTTTATAACTAAAGAATATTCTGGTAAATCTAAAGACATTTTATCTAAAATTATGGATGAATCAAATGATGCCTCTGAATATTCCGGAGGTGCATATTTTGGTTTTAGTATGATTCGTATTCCGGAAATGTATTATATTATGGCTGAGGCTTTATTGGAGGAAGGAGATAAAGAACATGCAAGAGATTATTTGGATGCCGTGGTGTCAGCTAGAGGTATGGTGAAATTTGCGGATCGAGATACGGGTAAAGATATTACTTTGGATGATATTATGAATGAACGGAGAAAAGAGTTATTTGGAGAAGGGCAATGGTGGTTTTGTTTAAAAAGGTTGAATCGGGATGTCTATGTTCATGCGTTAGATGCAACTTTAAAAGGGAGTGATAGAATCTACACCTTGCCTTTACCCACGGAAGAGCTTGATCCTCGTTAAATTATAAAATTAGAAAACGTATGATGACAAAGTATTTGATATATACAGGAATATTCCTTCTGTTAGGAGCTTGTTCGAACAAGGCTATCTATTACAATCCGGACCAGAAGAGAAGTATCTATTTTAATTGGGATCTTAGTAAATATGTTTCTAACGTGGCTCCCGATACGGTATTTTTCAGTTTCGCAATTTATGAAGAGAAAGAGGTGGAGTATCGTATTCCGGTGAAGAGTATGGGAATGTCTGTTGATGAGGATCAATATTTTGAGTTGGAAGTCGTGGAGGATTCAACCACGGCGGAATTCGGTAAACATTATGAGTTTGGTATTTTGATCATTCCTAAAAATGAAGTGGAAGGCGTGTTGTCCTTGAAGTTGAAACGGACGGAGGACCTGATGAATCATTCTGTTCTTCTTTATTTGAAGTTTCGGGAGAACGACTATTTCAGACCGATGGAAGGGGATCATTATTGCCTTTCCATTATGGATGGGAAACTAGCGCAGCCAACTTGGTGGGCCAGTTATTACC
>ULVU01003275.1_pt1 | contig 19041 bp, 14 predicted proteins | sample 1959731 | NCBI WGS metagenome assembly ULVU01 (sample SAMEA4835794, study PRJEB28245) | human gut metagenome | biome: gut microbiome; material: fecal sample | place: Denmark | collected 2008 | reverse complement strand
ATTAATATATACATATATTAAAAAACATCCTTGTGATTCTACAGGTATTATAGAGAAGGTAGTGGAGAAGCTGATGTGTCGTATAAGGTATATAGAATCAAAGCTGCCGGTTTTTTATTTTGAATTGAAGAAAGTTATATTATATCAGAAAACTATAATTGTTATGGTTTTCATAGCAATAATACTTTTAAATATTAATTATGGAACAAGACTTAAATATGACATAAAGAATAGTGCGATGTATTCATTTTGTGAAGAACATAAAATGGATTCAACAGACGAGCTTAAGAATTGTAAAGAACAGTTAAAAATAGAAAATACTGATACAGATAGTTCGGATTTTAATAAAAAGTTTAACGAGGAATTAACACAAGAAAAAATAAATTATTTGCAGTACATAATTGATAAAAAGGAAAATGGTTTTAATGTATCAACGGTAAGCCAGTATAAGTATGAAAGTCCATTTTTTAAAAGACAGTTCTTTAATCAGGAAATAATAGCATTATTATTGACTGTTTTAGGATTATATCTTAATGCGGGTCTGATTTCATTTGAAAAAAAGAATAATATGATTATGAATATAAGAGCCTGTAAGGAAAGAAAAAGGTGGCTTATAAAAAAGGCTGTAATTAATTGTGTAATACTTTCTGGTATCGCGTGTCTGGTATATATCTGCTATTATAATAAATTATTTAATATATATGAGATAAATGACTTAAGTGTAGGAATACATAGTATACAGGCATTTTCAGATTATCCATTTAATGTTTCGATATTGGGAGTGGTTGTGCTGGATATTTTATATAAAATTGTATTAATTAATTCAGTAGCGGTTTTTAGTTATGTAACAACAGGATTGTTTAGTTATCAGGTGAGTTTTTTAGTCAGCCTGATTGTTCTTATTCCATCAATATTGGATTTAATAGGTGTAAAATTATTTTCGTATTTATCAGTTATTAAGCTTATTTCATTTTTTTATTATTGGAAAGCTTCATACGCTGTTGTAATGTTTGGTGGAGTATTAACATTGATGATAATTGCTATAATGGTTATTGTTTATGTATTAGGAGGGGAATATGGAATTAATTCTAAATAATTTAAGAAAAACATATGGAACAGTACAGGCACTTAAAGGGATTAGTTATACCTTTAAGCCAGGCATATATGGAATATTAGGGGCTAACGGAGCAGGTAAGTCTACGATGATAAATCTGATTACGGATAATGTGTCAAGAGATAAGAAAAATGGTGGAAGTATTTTATATAATGAGTGCGACGGCTTTGAAAAACAAGGAGAAAGTGTACAAGGAACAGATATTCTTAAATTAGGTAAAAGTTTTAGAGCAATTGTAGGATATATGCCACAGCAACAGGGGTTTTATGAAGATTTTTCCCCAAGAGCATTTCTTAAGTATATGGCAGAGATTAAAGGAATAAAGAAAATAAACACGATTGATGAAAATGGAAATGCTGTAATTAAAACAGTTAAGCAGCAGATAGATGAACTTATTGAAATAGTTAATTTAACAAATGTGGCAGATAAGAAAATAGGCGGCTTTTCTGGTGGTATGAAACAAAGGGTACTTCTTGCACAGGCACTTCTGGGTGATCCAAAGATACTTATACTTGATGAACCAACAGCAGGACTTGACCCGAAGGAAAGGATAAATATTAGAAATTACATAGCAGAGTTAAGTAAGGATAAAATTATACTATTTGCAACACATGTCGTAAGTGATATAGAATGTATTGCAGATTGTGTATTGTTGCTAAAAAAGGGGGAGATAATTGCGCAGGGCACACCAATTGAACTTATAGAAGCAATGTCAGGAAAGGTTGGAGAGATAAAATGCTGTATTGATGAAGTTGAAATGCTTCAAAATAAATATAAGATAGGCAATATAAGGCAAAGAAAAGAGGGGCTTGCTCTCAGAATAGTGGGTGATGAATTACCAGAGGAAGCAGTTATTACAGACAGTGATATTGATTTAGAAGATGTATATTTATACTATTTTGAGTAGGGTGAGGTGAGTGAATATAAATATCAATAAATTTATTGAAAATAATACTCACATTGATAAAGATGAAAAAGCAATAGTTAAATTTGGAATAGATATGATGATATCAACAATTATGGCATTTATAACAGCTATTATAATATCAGCCGTTCTAGGAATGTTAAAAGAAGGTATCGTATTTCTAATTTCAATTATTGTGTTGAGACAATATGCTGGAGGTTATCATACGAATAGCCAGAGGTCGTGTGCAGTTTTATCGTGTGTAATATACTCAGCAGGATTAATGGTCATTAAAAGCTATAAAATATATAATGGTGTTCAAATAGCAATTTGTATTGTTTCAGTACTTATAATATATTTTTTAGCACATGTTGATAATGCTAATAATGAATTAACAAAATCAGAGAGAAAATATCTTCGTAATAAAGTGAGAATTTTTTTGAGTAGTGAAGTAGTAATATTTGTGCTATTATTAATTAAAGCTAATGAATATTGGAGTGGAATAATTGCAATTTCAATGATGATTGTTGCAATTTTAGTATTGGCTGGGTTTATTGAAAATAGGATTAGGGGATAAAAAAGAATGATTTATCAGATAGGCATATGTGATGATGAGAATTCAACGTGTTCAGAATTAGAAAATATTTTAATTGATTATTTTAAGGTATCAGGTCTGAATGTTCAGGTAAATGTATGGAATTGTGCAGAAGATTTTATGAGAGATGTTCCTTTAAAAGTAAAAGTGGATTTATTATTTCTTGATATAGAGTTGCCGAATTATAATGGAATTTATGTAGGAGAATATATACGCAATGATATAAATAATTATGCTATGCACATAATATATGTTTCATCAAAAACTAATTATGCAATGGAATTGTTTAAAATTCATCCATATGATTTTATAATTAAACCTATTGATAAAGAAAAGGTTATTAAGAATGTTTCAAAGTTATTGGAATTGGATGAACAAGACAATAATTATTTTGTGTATGAATACAATAGAATAAAAAATAAAATTCATTATGGAGATATTGTGTATTTTGAAAGCGACAGAAAGCATATAAAAATAATATGTAGTGATGGAACAGAGAGAATATTTGTTGGAAAGTTAGTAGAACTTATAGACAAGCTTCCGTTTAATTATGTTATGGTTGCACAGTCGTTCATAATTAATGTAAGGCATATAAGAATGTTTAAAAAGGATTCTTGTATAATGGATAATGGGGATTGTATCAATATTGGAAGAAAATACAAAGATGCTTTTAATATAAAAATGATAGAATATAACAAACGTGGAGGTAATGGATGATGCAATTAGAGGATGTTGTTGTATCTGGAGTTACTGAATTTGTGAGAATATATATTATTTTGGAATATTTTAAAATATTTTTAAATGTACATTTTTCTATGTCCAATTTATATGATGGCAGTATAAACAAGATTGATGGACATATCATAAGTAAAAAGGATGATAAGGATAATCATGGCTATGGTCTGTATAGTATAAAAAGAATCGTTGATAAATATGATGGCTCAATGATTAAATCATATGAAAACGGTCAATTTGAAGTTGATATTATTATATATTTGGAATAATGAAAATATAATAAAAATATTATTGACGGTATTATTTTGAGATTGTATATATCTGGATAAATCTTACATAATTTAGTAATTAAACAGACTAAACATTGAATACCGAACATACCAGACAATAAACCGAGGGTGGCGGCACAGGGGCAGTGTTTTGGTCATACTTAAAAGGAAAGTCTTAGAAACAGCCAATTCGCCTTTTTGGTGACCAAGGCACTGCCCCTGTGTTGCCACCCTCGGCTTATTGTCGTTCGTATGACATTTTTATAAGAAAGTAATAGAAAATCTACATTTCAAGGTATCCAATATCACCCTTCCGGCGGATTACCACCAGGCACAATCTGCTTATATATAAGCTCGCAATCCTGTCTTGTAAACTGTATTCCTGCCTGCTTAGCCTTCTGGCTTAATGCAAATATAAGCGGAACGATTTCTTCTTTATTCTTACCTTTGGAAAGAGTTTTGAATTCATTTAAAAGCAGTTGTTTGCGAAAATCATTTTCTGACATATAAATCTCCATTTCTGATTGAGAATAATAATTACAAATATAAATATGTAAGACAAAAGTCATTTATAACAGTTAATTATTATTGGAACTTCCATAATTATTGCCATCATTAAAGTCCAGCTTATCAAGCTGTTTAATATATTCATTGTACATATCCTTCTGCGAAGAATTAAGTATATTATTAATGTTTATATTGTTAAATCCACCAGAGCCAGTGTTATTATTAAAATTACTAAATTCAGAATTATCATTAGAATTATTATTGTTAAATTCATTAGAACTGGCATTGTTAAAACCGCTTGAATTAACATTATTAAAGCTGTTATCCCCTGAGGCATTATTAAACATATCCATCATGCCTAACATATCAGACATTTTGGAAAAGTTCCGGTAAGTGTTTATTAACTGTTCAATGTTGTCTGGGCAGTAAGCCATAATGGTTTTCATAATAGCTTCATTATTTAATATATCATTCAAGGAAGTGTTAGCATTTATTCCTGAGCTATTACTACATGTTTTAAATGTGTTACAGCTATAGGGAGAGTTGTAGAAGCTTAATGTGTGTTTTAATTCATTTGCCCTTATAAGCATAGAGAGCTTTTTTTGCATACCGTATTCCATAAAAGGAATGAGGGCTTTAAATAATTGAAGGTAGTCGGGTAGGGTAAGAATATCAAATTCAGTAACAGGTAATTGTTTCGCCATTCAATCCTCGATTCCTGCGACAAACGCAATATATAATGTGTGTCTAATAGACTTGTTTTAGTATATTCATTAAAATACCAAGATATGAGGCTGTATCCGTAGAATTTAAAATGACGGAATACAGCCTCATTAAATAGACATAAAAGATAATATCAGCAACTGATGTTGATAATTGCTTTTATTCTGCAACTGTATATAAAATGTTATATTTTATAGCAGTTATTAGCAGATATAATCATTGCTGGGAGTCAGCCGCTATTAGCAGCCACAGCCGTTGTTGCAGCCACAGCCATTGTTACAGCCACCAAAGCCTAATGCATTACCGCCATCGCAGCCACATAAGCATAAAAGGCAGATGAGCCAGATGCAGTTATTGTTGCCACAGCCATTACCACAGCCGTAGCCATTTCCGTCAAATAGAAGTAAAAGAATTATGAGCCAGATGATGTTGTTGCCACATCCGCAATCTCCACATCCATTACATCCGCCACAGTTAGTTGCTGCTAAATCACTCATAAATAATCCTCCGATAAAACATTTACAATACAATAATATGTGGCAGGGCTTGTTTGTGTTACTTATTTTTTCGTGAATATTGCAATATTTTTAAAATTATTATATCATTAAGTTTGTGTTGTTATTTAACACATAAGTGGCTACGAAGTAGTCTGTTATATAAGACAATAGTATGTGCCAGTGTACATACTAATCGTGCAGATATTGTCCTTGGTTTGGACATAAGAATGGAGATTATTATGAAAATATCAGTAATTATCCCATCACTTAACCCTGATGATAAGCTTGTAAGTGTTGTTGATTCACTTGTTAAGAAGGGATTCGAAGATATTATAATTGTTAATGATGGAAGTGATTCGGCACATTTATGGCCATTTGAGAAGGTTGGCAGTTACAGCCAGTGTACAATACTTACCCATGAGGTTAATAAGGGTAAGGGCAGAGGCTTAAAGACGGCATTTGAATACTGCCTTAAGAACAGACAGGGATATGATGGCGTTGTAACAGTAGATGGAGATAACCAGCATAGGGCAGATGATATATATAACTGTTGTGAGGCTATGGTAAAGAATGACAAGGTTGTTCTTGGAGTAAGACGTTTTGATGGAGAAGATGTTCCGTTTAAGAGCCGGTTTGGTAACAATATGACAAGTATGGTATTCAAAGTTATGTGTGGACTTAATATTTCAGATACACAGACTGGTTTGAGGGCTATTCCATACCGTTATCTTGATACATTTTGTAATATTGAGGGCGAGAGATTCGAGTATGAAACAACTATGCTGCTTGAATTTAAGAAGTCGGATATTCAATTTATGGAAGTGCCAATTGAGACAGTGTATATAGAAGATAATGCATCAACACATTTTAATCCGGTTAAGGACTCAATAAAGATATATAAGGTTATATTCAAGTATTCATTTTCACCAACAGTTGTTAAATATATATTAAGCTCATTGGCATCGTGGGTTATAGATAATTTAATATTTAATTTACTTGAATTTTTTCTTTTTGCGTTTACAATATCAATAAGACTGTTATTTAGTACGGTAGCCGCAAGAATTATATCGTCAATATTTAATTTCACGATGAACAGACGTCTTGTGTTTAAATCAGACAAAGATGTCAAGTCATCTATGGTCAGATATTACATATTATGGGCGTGTCAGCTTATGGCATCATATCTTCTTGTATACATCTTTACAAGATTATTAGTGCTTGGCAGTGTGGCTGTCGCATTTACAAAGATAATTGTTGATTTATGCTTATTTGTAATAAGCTACAACATACAGAAAAAATGGGTGTTTAAATAATTAGACACGAATTACATCAATAGAAATGAGGATAATAATGAAGAATAACGTACTTAAGTGGCTAGGAAGAGTTGGAGCTACGCTTTTAACTACTATCGTAATTCTTGTAGTTGGTCTTTATCTTGTTATGGCTATGCTTGCGTGGGGACCTTCTACATTTGCTAAGAAGCAGTTTATATTATCGCTTCAGGAGACAGGAGAGCTTGGTTTTATGGCTAACTGGTTCTGTTCACAGGAAGAGATTGATATGATTAAAGAGGAGAATTCAGTTAAGGATACTACTGATATAACTGATTCAAGCCTTGTTGTAATCGGACAGGATTCATCTAGTGATGAAGAAGACCTTTATGTTGTTGATGTAAAGGCTGGAACATATAGCGGTAAGCTTATGATTGTCAAAGATCCTTCAAGATTATTTGTAGGAACAGTACCAGAATTCAAGCTTGAAAAGGGCTGGACAGTTGCTGAGATAGCACAGAGATATGATGCACTAGCAGGTATCAATGGTGGAGAATTCGTTGACTCAACACCACAGACAGCTATGCCAATCGGACTTGTTATGGTAGATGGCAATATATTAAAGGGTGATTCATCTACAATGTACCACGTTACAGGAATAACATTTGATAATAAGCTTGTAATGGGTAATATGACATCAGCTAAGGCTGTAGAGCTTGGAATAAGAGATTGTGTCAATGTAAGCAGTGATATAGGTCCATTTCTTATAATTAACGGTGAACCACAGGACGTTGATGGTGTTGGTGGAGGACTTAATCCACGAACAGCAATAGGACAGAGAGCTGACGGAGCTATTCTTCTTCTTGTCGTAGATGGAAGACAGGCTACAAGCCTTGGTGCATCGTTCTCAGATTTACAGGATATTATGCTTCAGTACGGCGCTGTAAATGCGTCAGCTATGGACGGTGGTACATCTACACAGATGTATTATAATGGCGAGGTTATTAATAAACCATATTCACCAACAGGACCAAGAACACTTCCAACAGCATTTTTGATTAAATAATTACACGGAGATGAGAAGAATGTCAGAGAATAATAATAGTGGAAAGAAGAATTTTTTTAAGAAATTATCGGGATTTAAGAAGTTTCTTGTGATATATGCCTCTGCGCTGGTAGTAATTATTGCTGTTGCGTTAGTGCTTTTATACGGGTTGTTAAAGGATTATGAGGCGGGCAGGCCAGCCAATACTATGGATAAGCTTGTATCACATATTGAAGCAGGGAATGTAGGCAAATGGATTAAGGATGCAGGTATCCTTGGAGAGTTCGAGACAGAAGATATTGTATCAGATTATTTTAAGGATACATTTGCCGATAAGGAAGTAAGCTATAAGAAGAAGGCAGGAGAATATACAGAGAACAATCCGGTATATATTCTTTATGCTGATGATAAGAAGATAGCCAATGTTACTCTTACAGAGAAGAAAAAGAACGCTCATAAGTTCACAGAGTGGAAGTTAGCTTCTATAGATTTTAATGTAGACTCTAAGACTAAGAATACAGAACATTCAGTTAAAATTACAGCACCTAAGAATAGTGAAGTGACAGTTAACGGAGTTAATGTTTCATCTGATTATATTACAGGTGAGGCAGATGTAAGCCTTTGCAAGCATGTTGGAGATTATGTTACTACACCAGTTGATGATGTATACAATATTAACGGAATGTTTGCCAAGCCAGAGGTTAAGGTTACCTATAATGGCAAAGAGCTTGATACTGAATATGTTAAAGATGGATATGAGGCATATTATCCATCAGATGATGAGCTTCTTTCAAGCGAGAAGAGCCATATATTAACAGTTGCTGAGAATTACGGCAAATATATGATTAACAGAGGAAGCTTAAGTACTCTTTCAAGCTATATGATTGGTAATGCCAAGGAATATATGAGTGATATTCCGGCTATCGATGTATATCTGATAGGAAGAACTTTTACATATGATATTACTGACGAGAATGTAAGTAACTTTAGAAAATATTCAGATGACTGTTATTCGTGTGATGTAGATTACAATCTTAATGTAAAATGGTCATCAGGAAGCACAACATACAATATTTCTTTAACATATGTGTTTGTTAAGCAGAATGACAAGTGGATGTTAGCTGATTTTTCTATAAGATAATTATAGATAAGATAATTATAAACAACAGACATATATAGCAGGAAATAACAATGCGCTGTCAGCGCAGGAATGGAGAAAGTTATGTCACAGGATAATAAGCGCAATTTTATATTACATGGTTCCATACTTGCTATGGCTGGAATTTTTGTAAGAATAATTGGAATGGTTTATAGGATTCCGGTGCTTAATATAATTGGAAGTGAAGGTAATGGTATATATGTAACGGCATATAATGTATATAACATAATACTTGTGCTGTCATCATATGGACTTCCGATGGCTGTTTCAAAGCTGATTTCTGCAAGGTTTACTAAAAGAAGATATAAGAATGCTGCGAAGGTATTAAGATGTTCGCTGACAGTCGGTGCGTTTACTGGTGGTGTTGCGGCACTGCTTGTATACTTTGGTGCTGATTTTATAGAAAATGTTATATATGGCGGGGGTGTACCTGGTCTTGCAATACCATTAAGAGTATTAGCCCCAACCATATTTATAGTTGCATTATTAGGTGTATTAAGAGGTTTCTTTCAGGGACAGGGAACTATGATTCCAACGGCTGTTTCACAGATTATAGAACAGCTTGTCAATGCAGGTGTTAGTATAGCTGCAGGTTATATGCTTATGAAAGCATACAGTAGTGCTTCTAATGCTTCTGCTTATGGAGCGGCAGGAAGTACACTTGGTACAGCTATGGGTGCTCTTACTGCACTTGTATTCTTTATATTTCTATATCTTATATACAGACCTACATTTATGCGTATGGTTGCTAAAGATAAGAGTGTTACAAGGCAGGATACTAACAGGTACATTTATAAGACAATTATAATTACAATGGTTCCTATTATATTAAGCCAGACGTTTTATCAGATTAGTGCCTTAATAGATGATGTAATGTTTAGTAATATAATGATGACAAGAAATATATCGAAAAATATATCAATGGATCTTGGTAACTTTGGTTCAAGTTATACACTGCTTATAAGTATACCACAGGGTATAGCGACAGCGTTATCAGCCTCGATGCTTCCAAGTATTGTAGCATCTTATACAGAAGACGATTATGACAGTATATATTCAAAGATAACAAAGACTCTTAAGACTAATATGTTTATAGCGGTACCATCATTTGTTGGATTTTTTGTGATAGGTGAGCCTATTATTAAACTGCTATTTTCAAGATATGATAGTGTACAGGGCGGGCTTATGTTAAAAATAGGTGCTATAGCCATTGTGTTTTATACATTATCAACAGTTACAAGCTCAGCACTTCAGGCAGTAGACAGAGTTAAGACTCCTATGATTAATTCATTTATATCATTAGTTGTCCATATAATACTTGTGCTTGTATTGCTGGAATTTACTAATCTTGGTATATTCTCACTTGTAATAGGTAATGCTTCATTCCCTGTTATTATATTTGTGCTTAATCTTATAGCACTTTATAAAGATGAGGGATACAGGCTTCCTGTTATATCAATATTTGCAAAGCCGGTTATATGTTCAGCATTAATGGGTATATGTACACTTTTGACATATAATATAATTAATAATATTACAATGTCTAATACAATATCAGTGCTTGTGGCATTGTGTGTTGCGGCACTCACATATTTTGGACCATATGTTCTTCTTATGAAGAAGTTTAAAGATGTATTCTGATAAATGGTATTATTACAAAACAGTCTGGATATATCAGAGAGTGCAAAGCACGGAACAATTCGTAGGTATCATAGTTGGGGGCTTTTGACCACAACATCATATAATCAGGAAAGAGAGGAAATAAAGTGCAGGATAAGTTTACAGATAAAGCCAAAAAAGTATTGGAACAGGCTGCATTTGCTGCTGCGGTTAATGGACACAGCTATATTGGGTCTGAACATTTGCTTTTAGGACTTATACAGGTTGAAGACAGCCTTGCATACAAGGTTTTACAGAACAATGATGTAACAGAAACTAAAGTGCTTAATCTTATATATCAGCTTATTGCACCGGATAATGCGGTAAGTGTTAAAGAACCGGCAGGCTATACTCCAAGAGTCCGTAAGATTCTTACTAACTCAATAGAGGAAGCTGCAAGATTTAAAGCTGATAAAGTAGGTACAGAACATATTCTTATTGCCATTATGAAGGAAACTGAAAGTGTTGCCTCAAGACTTCTTAATACAATGGGTGTATCAATTAAGAAGATATATACAGAGTTATTAGAGGGAATGGGCGAAGATGTATCACGTCTTAAAGAAGATTTTCAGAATGGCAGAATTAAGGCTAAGGATAAAAAGGCAACAACTATGTTAGACCAGTACAGCAGGGATTTAACAGAACTTGCCCGTAATAAAAAGCTTGACCCTGTTATAGGCAGGGAAGAGGAAATCCAGAGAGTTATCCAGATATTATCAAGAAGAACAAAGAATAATCCGTGCCTTATCGGCGAGCCCGGTGTAGGTAAGACCGCAGTTGTTGAGGGTCTTGCATTAAGAATAGTTGAAGGCGAAGTTCCATCAACTATTAAGGATAAGAGATTAGTAACACTTGATTTATCAGGTATGGTGGCTGGTTCTAAATACAGAGGTGAATTTGAAGAAAGAATTAAAAGGGTAATTGCAGAAGTAAGAAATGCAGGCAACATTTTATTATTCTTAGATGAAATTCACACAATTATTGGTGCTGGTGGTGCAGAAGGAGCTATAGATGCTTCTAATATTCTTAAGCCATCACTTGCAAGAGGAGAAATCCAGCTTATAGGTGCTACAACTCTAGAAGAATACAGAAAACATATAGAAAAAGATGCTGCATTAGAAAGAAGATTTCAGCCGGTTAAGGTGGAAGAGCCAACAGAAGATGAGGCGATTGACATACTTATGGGACTTAGACCTAAGTATGAGGAACACCATAATGTAGTTATTACAGATGATGCCGTAAGAGCGGCAGTTAAGCTTTCTAAGAGATATATCAATGACAGATTTCTTCCAGATAAGGCAATTGACCTTATAGATGAGGCTTCTTCAAGAACAAGGCTTGAAGCATTTGTTGTACCAAAGGATATTAAGAAGCTTGAAACACAGATAGATGAACTTTCAGTTAAGAAAGAGCAGGCTATTAAGTCAGAGAAATATGATGAAGCGGCTGAGCTTAAGAAACAGCAGACAAGAAAGAAGAACAGGCTTGAAAAGCTTCGCACAAGCTGGCAGGAGAGCATAGACGGCAGTGACCTTACTGTTGATGAAGAACAGATAGCTAGGACTGTGTCAATGTGGACTAAGATTCCAGTTGCCAAGATAGCAGAGGCTGAGTCAGAGAAGCTTATGAATTTGGAAAAAATGCTTCATAACAGGGTTATAGGACAGGATGAGGCGGTTACAGCAGTTGCCAAGGCTATAAGACGAGGCAGGGTAGGTTTAAAAGATCCTAACAGACCAATAGGCTCATTCTTATTCTTAGGGCCTACAGGTGTAGGTAAGACAGAACTTTCAAAGGCACTTGCTGACTGTATGTTTGGAACAGATAATTCTCTTATAAGAGTTGATATGTCTGAGTATATGGAAAAGCATACGGTGTCTAAGCTTATCGGTTCACCTCCGGGATATGTAGGATATGATGAGGGCGGACAGCTAAGTGAGAAGGTAAGAAGAAACCCTTATTCAGTTGTACTTTTTGATGAGGTTGAAAAAGCTCACCCAGATGTATTCAATGTACTTTTACAGGTGATTGATGACGGACATATAACAGATTCAACAGGAAGGGTTGTGGACTTTAAGAATACAGTTATTATTATGACTTCCAATGCAGGTGCGGAGAATATTGTAGCACCTAAATCTTTAGGATTTACTTCGGAAACATCAGAGGAAAAAGAGCACGAAGATATGAAGAGCAAAGTAATGGAAGAAGTTAAGAGAATATTCCGTCCGGAATTCATTAACAGAATTGATGACATAATTGTATTCCATATGCTTAAGAAAGAACAGATTGGACAGATTGTTGATATTATGATGAGAACCGTTAATAACAGAATTATGGAGCAGATGAGTCTTTCGGTTGAACTTGATGATGAGGCTAAGGCTTATATTGTTGATAAGGGCTACGATTCTAAATATGGAGCACGTCCATTAAGAAGAACAATACAGAATGAAATAGAAGATGTTATGGCAGAGAAGATACTTGAAGGCAGTATAAAGGCTGGCAACAAAGTATTGGTAACAGTTAAGGATGGTAAACTGAACTTTAGCTGCAAACGAGGTCATAATAGAAATATTCACAAATAATACTACTAAAATACTAGCGTCATTGTACATTATGTTGTATAATGTGTGTATAGATATTCGTAATAAAACATAGGAGGACAATAATATGCCAGTAATTAATGAGTTAATTCGTTCAGAGAAGGATGGAACTCTTAGCTTTGGTAATTATAAGCTGGATACTAAGTCAAAGTTATCAGATTTTGAACATTGTGGAGATTCTTACAAGGTAAAGACATTTAAGGAGATTACGAAGCTTGAACGCAATGGTTCATTTGTATATGAATCTGTTCCTGGAACAGCTGTTATGAATTTTAAGGCTGCAGATACAGGCTTATCATTTACGGTGGAAGGAAGCAATGATGCACAGATAACAGTTGAGCTTGAAGAAGGCGCTTCTTATAATGTAACAATCAATGGAGTATCTGAGGGAACTATGGCTACTAATATGGGTGGCAAGATTGTACTTTCAGTAAGCCTTGAAGAAGGTAAGAGTGTTAGTGTAGAAGTTGTTAAAGCATAATAATACTACAATCTTTAACATTAACAGGTGTCATAATTGTAAATTTTAATAAATGCTGTGCCTGGCATAAAGTCATATATAGACCAATGCGGGGTGCAGCTTTTTTATATTTGGTATCAGAAAGAGAGGAGAAGAGAAGTGGCAAAAGCAAAAAATACGGCATTTTTTTGCAGTGAGTGTGGATATGAGTCAGCAAAATGGTTTGGGCAGTGTCCGGCGTGCAAGGCGTGGAATACATTTGTTGAAGAACCAATAGCATCTAAGTCATCGGTTAAGGGTATATCAGCAGTCAGGAAAGAAAGCACCTATAAGGATAACCATCCGGTGAGCTTAAAAGAGATTAATTCTGAAGAGAAGGAGAGAACATCAACAGGAATAGGCGAACTTGACAGAGTTCTTGGTGGTGGAATTGTGCAGGGTTCACTGGTGCTTGTAGGTGGAGATCCCGGTATTGGAAAGTCAACACTTTTGTTACAGATGTGCTATTACCTATCAGATGCAGGCAATAAGGTGCTGTATATATCCGGAGAGGAGTCGTTAAGACAGATTAAGCTAAGAGCTGAAAGGATAGGTGGATGTAACGATAACCTTAAGACGTTCTGCGAGACTAATCTTGATATTATAGAAGAGGTTCTAAAAAAAGAAATGCCACAGGTGGTTATAATTGACTCTATACAGACTATGTACAGGGAAGAAATATCTGCGGCACCTGGAAGTGTGTCACAGGTAAGGGAAAGTACATCTATTCTTATGCAGTTAGCCAAGGGACTTAATATAACGATATTTATTGTAGGACACGTTACCAAGGAAGGTGTTGTTGCAGGGCCAAGAGTGCTTGAGCATATGGTTGATACAGTGCTTTATTTTGAAGGGGACAGATATGCTTCATACAGAATATTAAGAAGTGTAAAGAACAGATTTGGGTCTACCAATGAAATTGGGGTGTTCGAGATGAGGCAGGACGGTTTAAGTGAGGTTGCCAATCCATCGGAGTATATGTTGTCTGGAAGACCAGAAGGGGCGTCAGGCTCAGTTGTAGTATGTCTTATTGAAGGCACGCGACCTCTTATGGTTGAGGTTCAGGCACTTGTGTGTGACTCTAACTTTGGTATGCCAAGGCGTACTGCTGCGGGAACGGATTATAACAGGGTTAATCTGTTGATGGCAGTCCTTGAAAAAAGGGCGGGAATGAGAATGTCCTCAAGCGATGCCTATCTTAATGTGGCAGGTGGAATAAAGGTATCTGAACCAGCACTTGATTTAGGGATAGTTATAGCACTTGTCAGTAGTTTTAAGAATAAAGAAGTTGACAGCAGAACAGTTATATTTGGTGAAGTCGGATTGTCAGGCGAGGTAAGAGCCGTAACACAGGCACAGCAGAGGGTGAATGAAGCTGTTAAGCTAGGGTTCACAACCTGCATATTACCATATGTATGCTTGAAAAATATTAAAAATAATGATAAAATTAATCTTATTGGTATACATAATGTTAACGAAGCAATTGACTTAATATAAATATACAAGAATAATATACATATTTGGAGGAAGAATATGGATAACAGTAAATTAGTAAGCGACCTGTCAGGAATTCTTGAAGGATTGGATTCATCACAGGAGCAGTTAGAAAAAGATGCTTTTGATGTAATTAATTCATCAGATACATCACTTAATCTCGTGAAAGAGAGTATTTCAAGTGTTGAGGAAATTCTTAAGATGATAACTGAACTTAATGAGATAGCAGAAGAATCAGCGGCAAGAATTAAAGAACTTGAAAAGCTTTCTAAAGACATTGAACAGTTTGCAGGCGTTATAGCATCAATATCAAGCAGAACCAATATACTTTCGCTTAATGCTTCTATTGAGGCTGCAAGAGCAGGTGAGCACGGAAGAGGCTTTGCTGTTGTTGCAAGTGAGGTAAGGAATCTTGCTGCACAGTCGGCCAAGTCATCAAAGGAGATTACAGATACAATCAATATGGTACAGCAGTCAGTTGATAAGACAGTTGGCTCTATGAAGAACATATATGAGAATTCTAACCAGCAGAAAGAAAAGGCAGATGAGATTGGTAATGTGCTTAATAAAGTTGTAGATGCGGCATACACTGCTAATGAGGTTGCAAGAAATATCGAGAACGAAATTGCATATCAGAGAGAGATTACAGATAAGGCTAAGAATGCACTGATGTAGCTGTATTCAGGTAATCGGATTTTGTAATTACATATTATTATATGAGGGAGGATTAATATATGTATCAGTGTCCGGGCTGTGGTGGAAGATTAGTCTTTGACATACCATCACAGCAGTTGATGTGTGACCATTGCGGTACGAAGTATGACCCATATGCAATCAGTAAGGAACAGGATGCGGAGGAAAGTCAGGAATATGACGTTACTGTATTCAAATGTCCTAACTGTGGTGGAGAGATATTAAGTACTGATAATACTGCAGCTAATTTTTGCAGCTTTTGTGGAGCATCAACAATTCTAACAAGCAGAGTATCAAAACAGCAAAGACCAGGATATATAATACCGTTTTCCAAGACTAAGGAAGATTGTAAGCAGGCTTATAAGAAAATGGTACGCCACGCGTGGTTTGCCCCTAAGGAATTAAAAGATGAGAAGTTTATAGATGGTTTCAGAGGTATATATATGCCTTATTGGACGTATTATATAACCCAGAAAGGACCAATGTGCCTAAGCGGTTCTAAAAGCCATAGACGGGGAGATTACATTTATACAGACCATTATGATATAACTGGCGATTTGGATTGTCAGTATAAGGGCCTGTCATATGATGCTTCATCGTCATTTGATGACAGTATAAGTGAGGCGATAGTACCATATGACGTTAAGAATATGAATCCATTTACTCCATCAATGCTTAGTGGATTCTATGCAGATACAGCAGATGTTGCACCAGATGTATACAGGGCTGATGCGAAAAATGTAGCTGTTGACGAGACATATTCCTATGTCAAAAGGTCAGCACATCTTGGGTCAGTACAACTTGATAATTATCAGGGGGATATTGAGGGAAGACTTTCGACAAAGGTAGTAGCACAGGATAGAACAATGTTTCCGGTGTGGTTCTTATCATACCGTAATAAAGACAGAGTTGCATATGCGACAGTTAATGGACAGACAGGGAAGGTGGCAGCAGATCTGCCAGTATCACTTATGAGGTATTTTATAGGTTCGGTTATTCTTGCAATACCTATATTTTTAATGCTTAACAGTTCATTTACATTAAGACCTAAGACTACATTGGGGATTGCATCGATTATAGCATTATTTACAATAATTCTTTATGTATTAGAATTAAAGAAAATATACAAGAAAGACCAGCAGTTAGATGACAAGGGCAGAATGTATGCAGGTTCAGCTATTAATGCCAATGAATCACCAGGGGCAAGGCGTAAGCGTGAAGACCAGCTTGCAGGCGATATAGCTGATGTTATAGACAAAGGCAGGCGTGAAGCAAGGTCATATGGACGTAAGAATAAAAGAAGAACAACAAGAACTAATATGGCAGTGGTAACTATGATAATTTCATTGGTGTGTTGTGTATTTCCTATGTTGTATGTCTATCTTCAGATGATGTCTATATTCTATGGTTCTGGAGATATTGGGGCGGGATTTTCTATAAGTGTTATATGTCTTATAACAGGTATAGTGCTTACTCTTGTTAATCATAAGACGTTTAAAATGATAACTAATAAGAAGATATCAGGTAATATAGGTTCACTTGCAGCGATGGCAATAGCCTCGGTAGTGCTGTGGATTAATCCTGTATCGGATCTATATTACTATGGTGCTGTTATAGCTGAATTAATTGCAATAATGTATACTATTATGGATTTAATCAGATATTACAATGTTCTTGCAACTAGAAAGCTTCCACAGTTTGATAATTATAGTGGAGGTGATGATAATGCATAATAGAAGTATTATATGTGCTGTAGATAGAAAATATACTGTTAAAGACATACATAGATGTATTCACGCAGTTATGGCGTTAACAGCAGTTGTTCTATTGCTATTAGTATTTGCGGCTTCTTCTTTACTACAGGTAAAAGCTGATGAAGAGAAGTATCAATATAATAATGTTGATACAGGATATGAGGCTGTTATAGAAGATGACGCAGACATTATAGATGAGAGTAATTATTCTTCGTTGTTAGACATTATGAAACAGATAACAGTGTATGGTAATGTAATGCTAAAGACTATAGATACCAACAGCACCACTACTGAAAGTTATGTAAGAAGCCTGTACAGGGAAAAATATGGCACTGATAGTGGGACGATATTTATAATTGATATGTATAACCGTAATATCTGGATACATAGCAATGGTAAGATATACAGTACAGTTACAAGCTCATACGCAGATACAATAACTGATAATGTATACAGATATGCTTCATCAAAAGACTATTATATGTGTGCATATAAGGTGTATGAGCAGGAACTTGCACTTCTTAAAGGCAGAAGAATATCACAACCAATGAAGTATATAAGCAATGCACTTCTTGCTGTTGTAGCGGCATTAATTATTAATTATGGAATTGTAAGACTATATTTAAGGAAGAAGGCACCATCAAGAAAAGATATAATGAAAGGTATATTTGCTGGAAAGGCTATTAATAATTGTCAGGTTACATACCGTTATCAGACCAGGACATATTCACCAGTACAGACAGACTCAGGCAGCAGCTCTTCAGGAGGCTCATCAGGGGGCTCGTCTTCCGGTGGTTCGTCAGGTGGTGGAGGCGGAGGTGGCGGAGGCCACAGCTTCTAATATCACATTGGTGTTGTTTTATTAACAGATATTATTGATATACTGGTTTTCGGAGTTAGAGGTTAAAACTAACAACTGGAAACCGGTATTTTTATACCTATAACTAAATGGATTTTGTACTATGGTTGGTATTGTGGCAAGGAATATTAAGAAAAAAATGACTTAATTAAAAGCATTTTATAAACAAATATCGTCCAATAGCTGTCAAAATCAGTATTTAAAATGCTTGGAAATGCCGTATTTTAGGGGGTTTTTAAAAAAAATGGAAAAAATTCAAAAAAATTGAAAAAAGTTGTTGACATAATACCTGGTAGGTGCTATTATAATCAAGTCGCCACGAGAGATGAGCGACACGAAAGCTTCTCAAACACAGATAAATACTGAACTTGAGAGCGATGAACTTTGATAACTGAACAGAAAGACAACCTTGAAAATTCTTTTTAGAATTTCGAGATGAGTACAGAATTCAATAGAATTAAGTATACATCTTTTGTGAACATCATTCAAGCAATTGAATGAATCCTTAAACACAGTATAAGGAAACTATTAAAGCTAGTTAGTTTAAGACTGACAAGGCAAACTTGATGTTTTGAAAAACATATGGGAGTTACGAAGTAACTCTTAAGTGTTTTGTGAAGCAGAACATATTTTATGAGAGTTTGATCCTGGCTCAGGATGAACG
>ULVU01034762.1_pt1 | contig 19419 bp, 13 predicted proteins | sample 1959731 | NCBI WGS metagenome assembly ULVU01 (sample SAMEA4835794, study PRJEB28245) | human gut metagenome | biome: gut microbiome; material: fecal sample | place: Denmark | collected 2008 | reverse complement strand
GAAAGACAAAGAGAACAGATCTCCGTTGTCTAAAAATTCTTTGGTGTAGCGGGAATCACGGATAAAAATAAATACAACGTTTTTTCCCCAGAGGACGCCCACGCCTCCCCAGCTGACGGTCATGGTGTTGCATCTGGTTTTGTCTCCGGCGGAAACTAAAGCCCATTCTTTTCCTATTTTGGTAAATGGATTGAATTCCATCTTATCGATTGGATATGGTTGAAATGTGTGCATAACAAACCTCCTTTTTATTGTTTTGTATTTAGGCGATTGCGAAACGCTCTTCTGCGCCTGCCGCCGCTTACACGGTCGGACGCGCTTTTTAGACAGAATTGCTGAATTTACAGGAATCCGCTTCTGCCTTAATTTTTGTGTCCGGGCATCGCTTCGACTGTTTCTGCGGTCTGTCGGTCTGCCGGGGACACCGTTCGCGAATTTCTGGTCTGCCTAAGAGGAAACCTTCGAAACGTTTATTACGCCCACTCCCCATTTGTCTTGATATATATTTTGTTTTAAACATTTTACCCTGTGACTGCGCAAATAGAACCGTGGGCGCGCTTATTCGAAGCTTCCCTCTAAGGCAGACACGAACCCACTCAGACGGTGTCCCCGGCAGACCGACAGACCGCAGAAACTGTTGAACGTTGGACGGACAGCAAATCATCGAAAAAGGCAGAAGCGGATTCCTGTAAATTCGTAATTCTGGATAATTGCGCGTCCGACCGTGTAAGCGGCGGCAGGCGCAGGAGAACGTTTCGCAATCGCCTGATTTATTTTATGTATCAACAGTATAACAGTGTAACCTTTTTTTTACAAGATGCATACTATGAATCAAATGCAGCTGTCTGGAACTGTTTGATGCCACTGCAAAGAAACGTGGCAGGTTTTCTGGCAGGAAGAGAGGGAGATCATGTATGGATCAGAACAGAGTGGAAAATCAGGTGGATGAGGGAACGCTTCAGATTCACCTGACAAATGCTTCGACGGGAATTCCGGTGAAAGGAGCAAGGATTACCATATCTTATACGGGAGGTCCGCAGCAGGTGCTGGAGGAGGTGGATACCGACGATTCTGGAAACACTGAGAAGATTACGCTTGATGCTCCTCCACTGGAGTACTCCATGGAGCCGGGTGAAAACCAGCCATATGCGGAATATACGATCAAGGTGCAGGCCACAGGCTATCGGGACATTACGGTTTCGGCGATCAATATCCTGTCCGGGGAAGATGCGACGCAGGAAGTGGTAATGGAGGCACAGGATGCGCCGGGCGATCCGATTGATACGATCGTGATTGATGCACATACCCTGTATGGAGAATATCCACCGAAAATTCCGGAGAGTGAGATTAAGACGGTGGAAGAAACCGGAGAAATTGTCTTAAGCCGTGTAGTAATTCCGGAATATGTTGTGGTACATGACGGAGCACCGGGAGATTCTACAGCTGCGAATTATTATGTGCGCTACCGGGATTATATTAAAAATGTAGCTTCCAGTGAAATCTATGCGACCTGGCCGGATGCCACAATCCGTGCCAATGTGCTGGCTATTATGTCATTTACTTTAAACCGGGTTTATACGGAATGGTACCGGGGCAAAGGGTATGTGTTTACCATCACATCTTCCACGGCATACGATCACAAATTTATTTACGGAAGAAATTTCTTCCAGAGTATTTCACAGGTAGTGGATGAAATGTTTGAAAATTATCTGTCCCGGCCAAATGTCCGTCAGCCAATTCTGACACAGTACTGTGACGGACAGAGAGTGACCTGTCCGGACTGGATGTCGCAGTGGGGAAGCAAATATCTGGGTGATCAGGGATATTCTGCCATTGATATTCTGCGCAGTTATTACGGAAATGATATGTATATTAATTCCGCGGAGGGAATTTCCGGGATTCCGGCATCCTGGCCGGGATATGATCTGGGCGTGGGAGCAAGCGGACCAAAGGTACGTCAGCTGCAGGAACAGCTGGCAAGAATTTCGCGTGCTTATCCGGCGATACCGACGATTACGGCGGACGGAGTTTACGGATCAAGGACGAGGGAAGCGGTGGAAAAGTTTCAGTCGGTTTTCGGACTTCCGGTAACCGGTATTGTGGACTATCCGACCTGGTATAAAATTTCAGATATTTATGTTGCGGTTTCCCGTATCGCAGAACTTGTATAAAAGAGAGGAAAAATACGGATGAAAAATTATAAAATTACCGTGTCATATGATGGCACCAGATATAAAGGATGGCAGGTATTAAAAAGCACCGATGCAACCATACAGGGAAAGCTGCAGATGGTGCTTTCGGCGCTTGCCGGGCATCCGGTGGAAGTGATCGGTTCCGGAAGAACCGATGCCGGAGTTCATGCAATCGGGCAGGTGGCTAATTTCCATCTGGACGAACATTTTTCGGCAGAGGAAATTTTTAAAGATCTGAACCGGCACCTTCCGGAAGATATCGCAGTGACAAAAATAAAGGAGGTCGATGACCGGTTTCACAGCAGATATCAGGCTGTGGAAAAGACCTACCGTTACCGGATACGGACAAGTCCGGTGCCGAATGTATTTGAACGAAAATTTTTGTATCAGTATGGACAAACGCTTGATGTGGATAAAATGAAAAAAGCGGCACAGGCACTTGTGGGAACGCATGATTTTGCTTCTTTTTGCGGAAACCGTCATATGAAAAAATCAACGGTCCGTACCATTTTTTCCATTGATCTGGTGGAAAGAGACGGTGAGATTGAGATCCTGTATTGTGGCAATGGATTTTTACAGAACATGGTAAGGATTCTCACGGGAACATTGATTGAAGTGGGAAGAGGCGAACGGGCTCCGGAAAGTATGCCGGCACTTCTTAAGGCAAAGGAACGGAAGCAGGCGGGCTATACGGCACCGCCGCAGGGATTACGATTGGAGAAAGTGACATATGAGACAATGGATGGTCGCTGCTAAAAAAGCGGATTTTTATGCGATTGCAGAGAAATTTCATGTGGATCCGGTTGTGGCAAGGATTATCAGAAACCGCGAGGTAATCGGAGAAAAAAATATCCGGATTTATCTGGGTGGGAACCTTTCGGACCTGTCAGATCCGCATCAGATGAAAGATATGGACCGGCTGGTGGAGATTCTTGCACAAAAGATCCGGAAACAGGCGCATATCCGGATTATCGGCGATTATGATGTGGATGGTGTGACTTCCTCCCATCTGTTTCTGACGGCTTTGCGGCGTGTGGGAGCAAAAGTGGACGTGGTTATTCCACACCGGATACAGGACGGATATGGGCTGAGCCTGCATTTATTACAACAGGCGAAAGAAGATGGTGTGGATACAATTCTGACCTGTGATAACGGTATTGCCGCTATCGATGAGATTGCGTGGGCAAAAGCACAGAAAATGACAGTACTTGTGACCGACCACCATGCAGTCCCGTTTGAAGAACATGAGGGCAGAAGAACAGAAAAAAAGAGTCTGGCAGATGCCGTGGTAAATCCGCATCAGCAGGACTGCGGGTATCCGTATAAAGAGCTGTGCGGCGCCGGTGTGGCATGGAATGTCATCCGTGTATTGTATGAAAATTATGATATGGACAAAAGAGAAGCGGAAGATCTGCTGGATTTTGTTGCTATGGCAACTGTCTGTGATGTCATGTCGCTCACCGGGGAAAACCGTATCCTGGTAAAAGAGGGATTAAAGAGAATCCGTCATACGAAAAACATCGGATTGCAGGCACTTATGCAGGCATGCAATGTACAGCCGGAGAATATCAGTGCATACCATTTTGGTTATGTCTTAGGGCCATGTGTCAATGCAACCGGCAGACTTGACACGGCAAGGCATGCCCTTCGGCTGTTTGAGACCGGGCAGGAAACGGAGGCAGAAGAGATTGCCCGGGATCTGGTTGATCTGAATCAGGAACGCAAGGAGTTGACACTGCAGGGCGTGGAAATGGCAAAGAAACTCTGTGAGGAAGGTGGATATGAGAATGATCCGGTACTTGTTCTGTTTCTGCCGGATGTCCACGAAAGCATTGCAGGACTGATTGCCGGAAGAATCCGGGAAATGTATAACCGGCCGGTATTTGTGCTGACGCGGGGAGAAGAGGGAGTCAAAGGCAGCGGAAGATCGACGGAAAATTATTCCATGTATGAAAATATGTGTGGATGTGCGGAACTGTTTACAAAATTTGGCGGACATCCGATGGCGGCAGGGTTATCCCTTCCGGAAGAAAATGTGGAAAAATTCCGCAGAAAAATCAATGAAAACTGTCCGCTTACGGTGGAGGAAGTCTGCCCGGATATTCACATTGACATGGCCATGCCGGTGGGATATGCGAGTACGGAACTGGTCCATCAGTTTGCACTTTTGGAGCCGTTTGGAAAAGACAATCCATCTCCACTGTTTGCAGACCGGAATCTGTCCATCAGCTGCATGTGGTTGATAGGAAAGAACCGGAATGTTCTTCGGATGAGTGTTCTTTCGGAATACGGACAGCCGGTTCCGGTTATTTTCTTTGGGGATGTGGAGACGTTGTTTGCATATTTTACCGAAAAGTTTGGTCAGGAAGAGGTGGAGAATGCGCTGCATGGCAGAAAAAACCGGATTTTATTTTCTATGGTGTATACAGCAAAGATTGATTTTTATCAGGGAAATGAAAATCTGCAGCTGGAGATGAAATATTATCGCTGATTCCATTGAAAAAACGGGAAAGAAATTGTAAAATAAATGCAATGGAGGGCAAGTAATGTTCGGAAAAAAGAAACAAAAACAGGAAACACTGGTACGGATGAGAAACCTGGCACAGCTGGATGAAGGCTTTTTTGCCCATATGAAGGACGGAAAAGATATGTTTGATGCAACCGCAAGGGAAATCAGAAATACATATCAGCAGCTGGGAGCCGGAATCACCCAGATACAGGAAAATATAAAAGAAGCATCACAAATGGCGGCAGACAACGGAGAAAAGGAGCAGGAGCTGACCGGACAGCTGGCGTCATATCAGGAGCAGGAAGTACAGTCATCGGAAAAAAGAGAGCAGATGCTGCAGAATTTTGCACAGATCGAACAGGAGATGGCACAGCTGGTGGAGGAAAACAAACATTTCACCACGCCATCCAAATTCCTGAACGAATTTCCGGTTGCACTCAAGGCGGAAAATGAAAAGACCCGAGAGGAACTGGAAAAGATGCAGGATTGCGGAAAGCAGATGGGAGTGCTTGCCCTCAATGCGGCGATTGAAGCCGGGCGTATGGGAGAGGGAGGAAAACAGTTTGTTACGGCTGCAGAAACGATCCGTGTATCCGCGGGAACGTATGATGAGCTGATTGATCAGGCACATAAGAGGCTGGCAGATTCGGATGAGAGAATTGCAGAGCTGGAAGAGCAGGTACACCGGATGGTTACATTGCTGAAAGAAAACAATGTTGCAATGACCAAACTGATGAAATCCTGTCAGGAGGCTGCGCGTCAGGCACAGGAATGGAATCGTTTAAAACCATGTCCAAATTTCAAAGAGATGGAAAACCAGATTGTTGTGCTTCGCAATGCAGATGAGGAAATTGCCAAATCCGAGGAACGCAACCGGATGCAGATGGAGGATTTTACAGAAGAAATGGAGAGTCAGAAGAAAAATTTTGATGAACTTCTTCAATCCATGGAAACCGTGTACCGGCATGCGGCAGAACGCAAAAAATAAAAGGAAAAAGAAAAGGAGCTGACCAGAGAGGCCAGCTCTTTTATTATTCCACAGAAAAATTGTTATCGGTTTTGGATGAGGTGGCGGCAGCTTTAGCACGCGCCCAGTTGTGGCGGTAAACCACATGGTACATGACTGCGGCAAGAACAAATGCACAACATACATCAAAGAAAGAATGCTGTTTGATAAACATCGTTGCCAGAATGATGCTGACCGTCAGAATCAGTGTCAGGAGACAGACCAGCTTGTTTTTGCGCAGCTTTTTATTGTGTGTCACCGCAAGATAAATGCCGAGCGAATTATATACATGGATACTCGGAAACAGATTCGTCGGAGTATCACCGGCATATAGGCGTTCACAGAGCATGGTGCACAGATTGTGGTGTGTGAAATAGGTCGGACGCAGATACTGACCGTTCGGGTATACCGTGGAGATGATTAAAAAGATTGTCATTCCGGTAAACAAAAACGCACACAATTTATAGTAATCTGTTTTATTATGTAATGCCATATAGGCGATGCCCCATCCGACAAAAGGAAACCAGAGCAGATAAGGGATGACAAAGTATTCACAAAACGGAATATAATCATCAATCGGTACATGGATGACATGAAAATGTGTCGTGACGGTTTTTTCTACATAGTTAAACCATGCCATGTACACGAAAAAATATAACAAAATCCATAAATGTTTATATTTTTCATAATATTTTCGGAACACAAACGTCCGCTTACTTTGGGTTTCCGGCAACATAAATACTCCTTTTATATCTGTGTGCAGATCTTTTTTCTTTTGTTCTGAAACTGATTATAGCACGGGGAAAAAAGCACGACAATATAAAACCCGCAATGTTCATAAAACTTTAAAAATTTGGCACATTGACAACCTCTTGTGCTTTTGTATAATACAATAGTGACGGAGGATAAGAATTTTGAAAAAAGCACGAATGAAAAGAAAACAGAGAAGAAAACTGATATGGATGGTGGCAGGACTGGTCGTTCTTTTGTATCTGGGACTGGCCGTTTATTTCCACAATCACTTTTTCCCGAAAACGACATTAAATGGAAGAAAAGCGGGAGGGTATACCGCGCAGAAAGTGATGGATGAGATTACGGAAGAAATCCATTCCTACCAGTTAAAGATAGCAACAAGAGACAAGCATACAGAAAAAATTTCCGGACAGGATATTTCGCTGGAACCACAGTGGGGAGACGAAATAACAGAGCTGGTACACGCACAGAATATGTTTGCATGGCCGGTAAAAATTTTCCAGAAACAGACATTGAAAAATACAACACTTGTCGACTATGACAAAGATAAGCTGCAGACACAGATCGATGCATTGGACTGTATGGATGCAGACAATCAGACGGCACCGGAGAATGCTTCGGTTTCTTCTTATGGTAAGACGGAAGGATTTACCGTGGTTGGGTGCGTCATGGGAACGACCATTGATGCAGAGAAAATGTATCAGGCAGTGCAGGAGGCGGTGGAAGGATTAAAAGAGAACCTCTCTCTGGAAAAAGCCGGCGTTTATGAAGATCCGACGGTTTTAGATGATGATGAGAATCTGGTAAAAGCCGTAAAGAAAATGAACGGGTATGCAAAGACAAAGATTACATTTACCGTGGGAGATTCCAAAGAGGTACTCGATGCTTCCGTATTTGGTGACTGGTTCCGGTTAAATAAAAAGTTAAAACCGGTACTGGACCAGGAGTGTGTAAAAGCATACGTCAGTGATCTTGCAAAAAAATATAATACCTGTTACAGTGCCAAAACGTTAAAGACTTCTTACGGAAAGACGGTTACGATTCCGGAGAGCCATTATGGATGGAAGATTGATACGGAAAAGGAAATCGCCCAGATTACGAGTGAGATCAAAGCCGGGAAAGCAGTGGAAAGAGAACTGAATTATTCCATGACAGCCAATTCCCATGGAAAAAATGATTATGGCGATTCTTACGTTGAGATCAATCTGACGGCACAGCATATGTTCTTATATAAAGATGGAAAACTGGTGATTGATTCGGATTTTGTATCGGGAAATGTATCGAAAAATAATGCGACACCGACCGGTGCATATGGCGTGACATATACCGAGAAAAATGCAACTTTGCGCGGAGAAAACTATGAGACGCCGGTTACATACTGGATGCCTTTTGCGGGAAATGTCGGTATGCATGATGCCTACTGGCGCAGCAAGTTCGGAGGAAGTATTTATAAATATGCAGGATCACATGGCTGCATCAATCTTCCGCCGGAAGTCGCAAAGGTAGTATTTGAAAATGTTAAGAAGAATTATCCGGTGCTGGTGTATGAACTTCCTGGAACGGAAAGTACCGATGCAACAGATAAGGAAGAAGCAAAAAAGGTCGTAAAACTGATTGACGCACTCGGAACCATTACAAAGGATTCCAAAGAAGCGGTGCAAAAGGCAAGAAATGCGTATGATAAACTGACTGCCAATGATAAGGTGTATGTCACAAATTATGATAAATTAAAGAAAGCAGAAGAAAAATTACAAAAATTGCAGAAAAATTCAAAGGAATAGGGGATACTTGACAAAATTGATAAAAAACTGCAAAATGTAACAGCGCAACCGTTTAACATGCAATGGATGCATAGGTGTGCAGTTAGGAGAAGAATATGAAAAAGGGAAATGTAATCACCATTTCGGATGTTGCGGAAGCACTTGGCGTTTCCAAAACGACAGTCAGCCGGGCAATATCCGGAAAGGGAAGAATCGGTGAGGCAACAAGGCAAAAAGTCTTGGCTTATATAGAGGAGCATGATTATAAACCGAATGTAATTGCAAGAGGACTTGCACAGTCAAAAACATTCAATCTCTGCGTGGTTATGCCGGAGGATTATGCACTGGTAGATCTTCCGTTTTTTCAGGAAGTCATTACAGGAATTCAGGAAATTGCAGGAATGAATGAGTACGACATTCTGTTGTGTATCTGTCAGGAAAATGATATTACCAGTCTTGAGCGCATCGTGAGAAACCGCAAGGTGGACGGGATTGTGCTGCTGCGGACCTTTTTAAAAGACCCGCAGATTGAACTGCTTCTGGAGAAAAAGATTCCGTTTGTTACAACCGGTAGTACCGCATACCGTAAAGTTAAACAGGTGGACAATGACCAGCAGAGCGCCTGCCGCGAACTGACATCTATTTTACTGATGCGCCAGATGAAGCATATCGCTCTGCTCGGAGGAAGTGAATCTTTCGTAGTCAACCAGAACCGGTATAAAGGATACCAGCAGGCATATCAGGAAGCGGGAAGAGAAGTGGAAGAAACGCTTGTTTACCGGAATTTGGAGAGCCGTGCCTTTATGGATCGTGCAGTGGAAGAAGTGCTGGAAAAAGGGGCGGATTGTATTGTCTGCATGGATGATGCCATCTGCATACAGGTACTTCGCAAGCTGCGGCAGGAACACATAAAAGTGCCGCAGGATATCCGTGTGGCATCGTTTTACAACAGTTCCGTGCTCGAGAACAATATACCATCGATCACTTCGTTGTCTTTCAATGCGAGAGAACTCGGAATGGAAGCCTGTAAGAATCTGCTGGCGCAGATTGAAGGGGAGACGGTACCGGATCGGACACTGTTGTCGTATGAAGTAGTACTTAAAGAATCCACAAAATAAAAATTCAAAGATTGGATGGCGCAAGTGCCAGAACGGTGTATGCAAATGTTAAAGCAGATCATAACGGAAATTGAAAACAGACAGAATATAACCCGTGATCAGCTGGCTCTGCTGCTGGAGACAACGGATACCGGGGACATTGCATTTCTTCACGAGCGGGCACGTAAGACAGCAGATGCCATTTACGGAAAGCAGGTGTTTATCCGTGGATTGATTGAATTTACCAATTACTGTAAGAATGACTGTATTTACTGTGGCATTCGAAAGAGCAATCGCAAGGCAGAACGCTATCGCCTGACGGAGGAAGAAATTCTTTCCTGTTGTGCAAATGGGTATGAACTGGGATTTCGGACCTTTGTGCTGCAGGGCGGGGAAGATCCGTATTTTACGGACGATAAAATCTGTGCCCTGATATGGCAGATCAAGGCACAGTATCCCGATTGTGCGGTGACGCTTTCCATCGGGGAGAAAGAGCACGACAGCTACCAGGCATTTTTTGATGCCGGTGCGGACCGGTATCTGCTGCGTCATGAGACCGCGGACGAGGTGCACTATGGAAAACTGCATCCGGCAGAAATGTTCTGGAAACACCGCATGGACTGTCTGTGGGATTTAAAAGAAATCGGTTATCAGGTGGGATGTGGATTTATGGTCGGTTCGCCGGAGCAGACGGTGGATACGCTGTATGAAGATCTGCAGTTTATCCGGAAATTGCAGCCGCATATGGTAGGCATCGGTCCGTTTATTCCCCAGAAGGATACCCCGTTTGGCGAAAAAAAGGCAGGAACAATGGAAGATACGCTTCGGCTTTTATCCATTATCCGGCTGTTGCAGCCGCATGTGCTGCTGCCATCAACAACTGCACTGGGAACCATTCATCCGCTGGGCAGGGAAAAAGGAATTCAGGCAGGGGCAAATGTTGTGATGCCGAATCTTTCCCCGGTAGCAGTGCGGGAAAAATATAAATTATATGATAATAAAATCTGTACGGGAGATGAGGCGGCAGAGTGCCGGCACTGTATGGCGCGCCGCATGGAAAGTGTCGGATACAAAGTGGTCGTAAACCGTGGAGATTATCACTGATTCAGCAAAACGCACAAGAAGGAGAACGCATATGGGTGCAACATGGAATGAAACACCGTCTGCAAATCGTCTGCATATCGGTGTATTTGGAAAAACAAACAGCGGAAAATCTTCATTTATCAATGCTTTTACCGGGCAGGAGGTTTCCATCGTCGCAGATGTGGCGGGAACGACAACCGATCCGGTATACAAGGCAATGGAAATTTATCCGATGGGACCGTGCACGATTATGGACACGGCGGGATTCGATGATGAAAGTACGCTGGGAGAACAGCGCGTGGAACGGACGCGGCTTGCAGCCCAAAAAGCTGATCTGGCAATTATTGTTTTTTCTGCATGTCCGGTTTGCGGCGAATCCTATGAGGAAGAACTGAAATGGTACACCTGGTTTAAGGAGCGTAAAATTCCGGTTCTTCTGATCATTAACAAGGCGGACGTGGCGGATGCAGCACCTCTGAAAAACTATCTGAAAGAAAAAACAAAGGAAGATGCACTGGTAGTCAGTGCATTGACCGGAGCCGGTATGGAAAATGTCCGGGAGGCAATGAGCCGCAGAGTGCCGGAGAATTTTGGAAACCGTTTGATTACGGGGGATCTGGTCACGGAGGAAGATCTTGTGCTTCTTGTTATGCCACAGGATATTCAGGCACCGAAAGGACGTCTGATTCTGCCGCAGGTGCAGACGCTGCGGGAATTACTGGATAAAAAGTGTATGGTTATGAGTGTGACCACGGACAAACTGCTTCCGGCACTCAACATGCTGCAGCAGGCACCAAAGCTGATTATTACCGATTCCCAGGTGTTTGATTATGTATACCAGAATAAACCGGCGGAAAGTATGCTGACATCTTTTTCTGTGCTGTTTGCCGCATACAAAGGGGATCTGCCGTACTATATGGAAGGTGCCAGACAGATCGATGCAATGAACGAAAACTCTCATGTGCTGATAGCGGAATGCTGTACGCATGCCCCTTTGAGCGAGGATATCGGCAGGGTAAAAATTCCGCGTATGCTGCGGAAACGATTTGGAGAACGGCTAAGGATTGATCATGTGAGCGGCACGGATTTTCCACAGGATCTGGAAGGGTATGACCTGATCATTCAGTGTGGCGCGTGTATGTTTAACCGCAGATATGTAGTATCAAGAATCGACCGCGCAAAGGCACAGAACATTCCGATGACAAATTATGGGATTACAATTGCACATTTGACTGGAATTCTGGATAAAATTGTGCTAACATTGCGGTAACAGGAAAGAAGGGGATTACGGCATGAAGATTACAATTGCAAGAGAGTGCGGCTGTTACGGAGATGAAGTCGGACAGGTTCTGGCAGACAGACTGAATGTTCCACTTTACAATAAAAAGACATTAACAGAACTCGCAAAGAAAAAGGGAATTCTGGAGCATTATCCGGATTATTTCGGTGAGAATCCGGCAGGAACGCTTCTGGCAGTCATTGCGGAAGATGATGGGGAAGACAGTGTTGTGCACCGGACACCGAGGAAAGTTCTGGATGAACTGATTGGGGAGACATCGTGTATTCTGATCGGCAGAGCTGGAAATTATGCGTACCAGAAGGAAAACGATGTGGTACGGGTGTTTTTAAGTGGTGACAGGGAATCCCGGATTCATCACCTGATGGAGAAGCATAAGGTGAAAAGGCATGAGGCGGAGGCCATCATTGAAAAGACGGAAAGCCGACGGAAGCAGTATCATATGTATTATACCGGGGAGGACTGGGGGTACGCTGCAAATTATGATCTTTGCATTAATGATACGCGGTTTGGAATTGAAGGTACGGCAGATATCATTATGCAGTATGTAAAGGATTGCAACGCACAGGAAAAATAGGGAGAAGGATTTAAAAATGGGGATTGTATTTTATTAATACAATCCTTATTTTTGCCCTAAAAATCCTGAAAGGTGTTAAAATGGGAAAAGCGAAAGAAGGAGTTAAAAAATGAAGTATTTAAGACAACTATTGATGATTCTTATTTTCTCGTTTATCGGGGAAGTCCTGCACGCGGTGATTTCGATTCAGATGCCGGCAAGTATTTATGGTCTGGTGCTTTTATTTATTGCACTGATGACGGGACTGGTTAAATTGCCGCAGGTGCATGAAGCCGCGCGGTTTCTGATTGAGATTATGCCGCTGATGTTTATTCCGGCGGGTGTCGGGCTGATTGACAGCTGGGGAGAACTGCGGCCGATTCTGCTTCCGGTCATTGTTCTGCTGCTCGTTTCTACCGTACTGGTTATGGGCGTGTCAGGACAGGTTACACAGCAGATGATGCATCATGGAAAGAAAGAGGACAAGAATGAATAACTTTTTACAGAACTCTGTATTTTTCGGAGTATTTATCAGTATTATTACCTATGAGATCGGGGTATTGATCAAGAAAAAATTAAAGATCGCTATTTTTAATCCACTGTTGATTTCCATGGCACTGATCATTATTTTTCTGCTGATTTTTCATGTGGATTATGACACATACGAAAGTGGGGCGAAATACCTTTCGTATTTCCTGACACCGGCAACGGTTGCGCTGGCGGTACCTTTGTATGAGCAGATTGAGCCTCTTAAGAAAAACTGGAAGGCGATTCTTGCAGGAATTTTTGCGGGTGCCATGACCTCTGCGCTGTGTGTGTTGGTATTGTCACTGATTTTTAAATTATCACACAAACAGTATGTCACACTGCTTCCAAAGTCCATCACAACGGCGATCGGTATGGGATTGTCCGAAGAACTGGGCGGAATTGTAACCATTACGGTTGCAGTTATCATTGTCACAGGGGTGATTGGAAATATGTTTGCCGAGAATATCTGTAAACTGTTTCACATTAGCGATCCGGTGGCAAAGGGCGTTGGAATCGGGTCTGCTTCGCATGCCATGGGAACATCAAAGGCAATGGAGATGGGAGAGATTGAAGGGGCAATGAGCAGTCTGTCAATTGCAGTCTCCGGTCTGATGACGGTTGTGGTATCGCTGATCTTTTCACATATTTATTAAGGGGGAAAAAAGAGGGGGTTATGGCTTTACAATTTGTACTGGGAAGTTCGGGGAGCGGGAAAACAGAATACATCTATGAGCGTCTGGTGCGGCAGGCAGGGGAACATCCGAAGAAAAATTATCTGGTGATTGTACCGGAGCAGTTTACGATGCAGACCCAGCAGAAACTGGTGGAACTTGCACCGAATCATGCAATTATGAACATTGATGTGTTAAGTTTTAAGCGTCTGGCATACCGTGTGTTTGATGATATGGGGATGCAGGACATACAGGTTCTGGAAGAAACCGGAAAAAACCTGGTGCTGCGCAGGCTTGCACAGGAACAGGAGGAGACGCTTACCGTTCTTCGGGCAAATATGAACCGGATGGGATATATCGGGGAAGTAAAATCAATGATCTCAGAGCTGGTGCAGTACCGGATTTCACCGGAACAGCTGGTGGATCTGACGGAGGACAAAACAATCTCACCGGTACTTTCTGCAAAACTGCGCGACGTGGCAACCATGTATCGCGCTTTTTGTGATTTTATGAAAGATAGTTTTGTGACGGCGGAAGAGATATTAAATGTTCTGAAAAATCTTGTGCCGCAGTCGGAAACTTTGCGGGATGCGGTGCTGGTATTTGATGAGTTTACTGGTTTTACACCGATACAGAATGATCTCATGCGGGAATTGCTGCAGGTGACAGAGCATATTTACATTACGCTTACAATCGATGCCGCAGAAGATTTTTATCATTGCAGTGGAAATGAAGAATTATTTGCACTGTCCAAAAAAACGATTCTGTCTTTGATGAAGATGGCAGAAGAACTTCATGTGCAGGTGATGGAACCGGTGGTAATGACAGACAGTGCACACAAGCGTTTTAAGCTGGCTCCGGCACTGGCATTTATGGAACAGAATCTGTTTCGTCCCCGTCCGGCAAAATATACCAAGCCGGTAGAAGAAATCCATCTTGCCGCAGTAAAAAATCCACAGGAAGAACTGATTCTTGTGGCCAGGCAGATCAATGCGCTGATCAGACAGGGATACCGCTATCGGGAAATTGCTGTGGTGACGGGCGCAGTGGAAGCTTATCAGAGTTATATGGATCCGGTTTTTACGAAATATGAGATTCCATATTTTATGGATACGACCAAAGAAGTGTTATTTCATCCGTTCATTGAATGTATTCGTGCCGCGCTTGAAATTGTGGATACGAATTTTAGTTATGAGGCAGTCATGCGCTTTTTGCGGTGTGGATTCTGTGATATTGCGGAGGACGATCTGGACCGGCTGGACAGTTATCTGGTTGCAACCGGTATCCGCGGCAAAGCGGCGTGGAGCAGACGATGGGGGCATATGCCACGGCAGAAAACGCTTTACGATCTGGAACAGCTCGAAAAACTCCGGGAAAAAATATATGGGTATCTTGAGCCGTTTGCAGCAGTATTTGCCCGAAAAGATGCCCGTGTTTCGGATGGCATCCGGGCATTGTATCAGCTGCTGACACAGCTGGACACCCAGCATCAGTTATGGAACAGGGAACAGCAGCTTCTGGCGCAGGGAGAGGAAACCAGATCCCGGGAATATGCACAGATTTATACAATCGTGATGCAACTTCTGGAAAAATATAATCTATTACTGGGGGAGGAGCCATTGCAGATCCGGGATTTTACCGAAGTGCTGGAGGCAGGACTTTCCGCTGCAGACGTGGCTGTGATTCCACCGGGCTATGACAGTGTTACGATAGGAGATATCGAACGTACACGATTAAATCATATCAGGATTTTATTTTTTATCGGTGTGAACGACGGTATTATTCCGAAAGCGGCAAATGCCGGAGGAATTATTTCCGAATACGAAAGAGAACTTCTGGCAGAAAAAGTGGAGTTAGCACCGGGGGCAAGGGAGCAGGCATTTATTCAGCGCTTTTATCTGTACCGCAATCTTACCAAACCTTCAGAAAAATTATATGTCAGTTATGCAAAGGTTGACAGTGAGGGAAAAGCCATCCGTCCTTCTTATCTGACCGGAGTTTTGAGGAAACTGTTTCCGACACTGAAATTGCAGGAACCGGAGCATATGGAGGCGCATACAGATTTTTATACCCAAGAGGCTGCCGAAGATTATCTCGTCTTCGGACCGCACGAAGAAGCCTGGTATGCGCTTGCCCGCTGGTTCCTGCAGGAGAATGATATGCAAAAGCAGGAGAAGATCCGTAAACTTCTGCATGCGCCGTATACACGGTATGAGGGAGAGCCAATCAGCCGGGCGGTTGCACTTGCACTGTACGGAAGACATCCGTACGGAAGTATTACGCGGCTGGAACGGTTTGCTGCCTGTGCATATGCACATTTTCTGCAATACGGTTTAAAACTTACGGAGCGTGAGACCAGTGCATTTGAGAGTGTGGATATGGGAAATATCTATCATACGGCCTTAGAACGCTACAGCCGGAAGCTGGAACAATCGGAATATGACTGGTTTGTGGTGCCGGATGCCGTGCGCCGGCAGATGGCAGAGAATGCCATGCAGGAGGCAATTGCCGGGTATCCGGGTATGGCGGTCTGCGATACGGCAGAAAATGCCTATCAGAGAAAACGGATGCTTGCTATTTTTGACCAGACGGTCTGGGCATTGACCAGACAGGTGCGTGCGGGGCAGTTTGTACCGGAAAAATTTGAGGTGACATTTGACGAACTGGAGGGAAAGGAAAGTCTCGAGTACCGGTTATCGCATGATGTGACCATGCGGTTGGAAGGACGGATTGACCGTCTGGATACCTTTGAAGATGAAAATAAAATTTCGATTAAAGTAATGGACTATAAATCCGGAAATACAAAGTTCGATCTGATCCGTGTGTACCGCGGACTGCAGCTGCAGCTGGTGGTTTATATGGATGCGGCGATGGAAATGCTGCGGGGACAGTATCCGAAAAAAGAAATCCTTCCCGGGGGAATTCTCTATTATCACATTGATGATCCGGTACTCGAATCGGATACTCCATTGTCAGACGAAGAGGCCGAGCAGGCGCTGCTTTTCGCACTGCGTCCGGATGGACTGGTGAATTCCGGAGAGGAAATCTATCGTGCCATGGATCAGAATTTTGAGGGAAAATCGCAGATGATCCCCGTGGAAATCAAGAAAAACGGTGAAATTTCCACAGCGCGTTCAAAAGTGGCATCGACGGAAGAGTTTGCGGTGATTACCCGCTATGTAGAGCACGAGATCCGGCAGTGTGGAGAGGCCATCTATGCGGGAAATATTTCGGTGAATCCTTACCGGAGTGATATAGAAACCAGCTGTACCTATTGTCCTTATGGTTCGGTGTGCGGGATGGATGCAAAAATTCCGGGATATGAATACCGGCAGTTTGCATCCATGAAAAAAGAAGAAGTGCTTGACCAGATGCAGACAGAGCTTGCCAGAAACAGGGGAAAGGAGGAGCGATCAGATGAAATGGACGAAGGAACAGCAGAACGTCATTGATTTCAGAAACCGGGATATTCTCGTCTCGGCGGCAGCGGGATCGGGAAAAACAGCGGTGCTTGTGGCACGTATTATCCAAAGGATTCTCGACCCGCAGAATCCGGTTGATATCGACCGGCTTTTGGTTGTGACATTTACGAAGGCAGCGGCGGCGGAGATGCGGGAGCGTATCGGGGCTGCCATTGAGGCAGAATGTGAAAAAGATCCCCAAAACACGCATTTGCGCAGACAGTCGGCACTGATTCACAATGCCATGATCACAACGATTGACAGTTTCTGCCTTTTTGTGGTACGGAATCATTTTGAAGAGATCAGTCTGGACCCGAATTTCAGGATTGCAGATGAAGGAGAGATCCGGCTGCTGGAGCAGGACGTGCTGGAGCAGGTGTTTGAAGATAACTATGCGCGGCAGGAAAAGACGTTTCTTTCACTGATCGATGCCTATGCCGGAAAAAGAAACGACCACGGGGTGCGGGAGATGGTGGCAAAGATTTACCGGATGTCTTTGAGCAGTCCGTGGCCGCAGGCGTGGATGAAAAAACTCACCGAACCGTATCAGGTGGAACATGCACAGGAACTGGTGCAGACAGAGATGCTTGAGGACATTGCGGAACATGCCAGGCTTTTGTTGTGTGACATGTGCACACAGATGACACAGGCACTGCAGTTGTGTAATGAGCCGGATGGACCGCAGGCATATGCAAAGACACTGGAAGCGGATCTGACGCAGCTGCAGCAGGCAGAAAATCTGCAGGGATATCTGCAGGTACAGACATTTTTAAATGGTCTGGTCTTTGGAAAATTGTCACCGATCCGCAAATTCTCCGGGGATGTCAAAAAAAAGGAAACGGTCATGGAGATCCGGTCGGATGTGAAAAAAGAAGTGGAAACGCTGCAGAAAAAATATTTTGCGATGGATCTGGAGACACTTCTTTTGCAGCAGAAACGCTTGTGTCCGTTTCTCGAAGAGCTGGTAAGGCTGGCACTTGAATATACACAGGCAATGGAAACGGCAAAACGAAAGAAGAGAATTGTTGACTTTGCCGATATTGAGCATTTTGCTCTGCGGATTCTCGTGGACGAAAAAACAAAGCAGCCACGGCATACCGCAGAAGAATTCCGCAGACATTTTGCAGAAATCATGATTGATGAGTATCAGGACAGCAACCAGGTACAGGAAGAGATCATGCGTGCGATTTCCATGGAGCCGGAAGGCGGGCATAATCTGTTTATGGTGGGAGATGTCAAGCAGAGCATCTATCGGTTCCGGCTTGCACGCCCCGAACTTTTTATGGATAAATATGCATCTTTTTCAACGGAAGAGAGTCTGCAGCAGAGAATTGATTTGCATATGAATTTTCGAAGCCGTGCACAGGTGCTTGATTTCTGTAATGATATCTTCTACAAAATTATGAGTCCGGATCTGGGACGGGTTGCGTATGACCGGGATGCGGCATTGTATTACGGGGCAAAAAATTATGATGAGAATGCTAAAGGATTTAAACCGGAGCTTTTGCTTTTGGATGAAAAAGACGAATTGCTTTCAGAGACAAAGAATCTGACAAAAGGACAGATGGAAGCGCATATGATTGCCACGCGTATTGCGGATATGAAGCAGCACATGCAGGTGACGGATAAGGAGAGTGGACAACTTCGGCCGCTGCGTTATTCCGATATTGTCATCCTGCTTCGAAGTTTAAAAGACTACGGAACAGATTTTGTGCAGGTTCTGCAGGGAGCGGGGATACCGGCATATGTGGAATCTTCGACCGGATATTTTTCGGCATCGGAGGTACAGACGGTGCTGGCAATGCTGCGGATTCTGGATAATCCCTATCAGGATATTCCGATGGCGGCGGTTCTTCGGTCTCCCCTGGTGGGACTGGATGAGGAAGAAATGGCACAGATTCGTGTGGAAAATCCGGAGTGTTCGTTTGCGGAAGCTGCAATGCATGCCATGCAGGAAGCCACGGAGGGCACACTTTATGACTTTTACCGGATGTATCGTAAGCTGCGGGAAAAACAGGATCTGCCGATCCATGAACTGATTCAGAAGATTCTGCAGCTTAGCGGATATGGAAATTATGCGGCGGCACTGCCAGCAGGGGAGCGCCGTGCGGCAAATCTTGCAATGCTGGTGGAAAAAGCGGTTGATTACGAGAAAACAAGCTACCGGGGATTGTTTCATTTTCTGCGTTATATCGATAAGCTTCAGAAATATGAAGTGGATTTTGGGGAGGCAGATACCACAGGAGAAAATGCCAATGTTGTCCGCGTGATGACCATTCATAAGAGTAAGGGACTGGAGTTTCCGGTCGTTTTTGTGTCCGGTCTGGGAAGAAAAATGAATCAGATGGATGCCAGCGACCGGCTGGTGGTACATCCGGATTTAGGCCTTGGAATCTGTGAGATTTCCGGGCAGCCCAGAGTGAAAAAAAACAGTGTGTTCCGGTCGGAGATTGCAGACCGGATCCGGAGAGAGAATCTCGGAGAGGAACTGCGCATATTGTATGTA
>ULVU01007444.1_pt1 | contig 19473 bp, 17 predicted proteins | sample 1959731 | NCBI WGS metagenome assembly ULVU01 (sample SAMEA4835794, study PRJEB28245) | human gut metagenome | biome: gut microbiome; material: fecal sample | place: Denmark | collected 2008 | reverse complement strand
CTTTATTTTCTTTAATTGTATCGCTTAATGCTTTCTGTTTATTTAGTGTATAGCCGTAAGAAAATATCCTTCTGTAGTTATCAATAACTTTACAATAATCCACATACTCTTCAGAAGAAATATAATTTTTCTCACGATTAAGCAAATCTTGGCACTCGCTCAAAATATGACAAGTGGTCTGAATCTCCATATCTGAAATTGGAACTGTTTCGCGTAAAATGCCAAAAGAAATATTACTTAACTTACCATACATATCCATTATCTGAACTGACTGTTCCTGAGTTTTTCTACGATATCCTGCCAAAATTCTAGCAGATTCGCTTATTTCATTTCCATGAATTTTAACATAATGTATATTTTGCTTTGCACAATGTTCAATAGCTATTTCGATATCTGTCTTACGAGCCGAATATAAATCTTTTGTAATACTACCTTTATTCCATCTCCATACGTTAAATTTCCTGCTTGACAATTCTCCTAAATTAAGAGAATTTGCTGTATCGGTAACAAATATGACAGGCACACTTTTTGCCAGAATATCATCCAAAATGTCAAGTTGTGTCAAAATCTGGTTCATATTGGAAATATCTACAATTAGCGACTGTATAGGATTTCCATTTTCAATAGCTGCACTTACCGCATATAAATCTGAAGAAAATACAACTGCTGGGATACCAGCCATTTGGCCAGTTCCCAGATTTGTAATTTCACCTTCATAATTAGTTTGCCCTAATAAAATATAATGGCTTAATTCTTCATTACAGAATCTTATATCTGCTAATTGCTCTTTAACACCTTTTACAGTACTAACGTAATATATAGACGCTGACATATGTGTCTTATACTGTACCAGCCTATTAAGATATGATCCTGATTCAGAAAGAAACTGGTTATTTTTTTCTAAGGTCTTTCTTTCTTCACAAAACTTTTTCCAACCACTCAATGGTCGCTTCGTATCTGTTTTTTGAAAAATTGGGGCTGTTGCAATAGGAACTGAATACTTATCTGTATCTGCCATATGAATGTTAATATACCTTTTACTATTCATTTCAGAAACACCTAGAAATTCTACTACCGCATTACCTAATTTCAATTTGTCTCCCGGATTAAAATCCTCAACAGAATATCTTTTCTCAATCTTTCCTGTTTCTATATTGTGAATCGCCCTTATCAAAGAAAATATCAATGCCGTTTGTTCTCGTTCTGGGAATACCAGAACATGTCTTTTCCCTTGATTCTGAACCATTTTATCCAACATCAAGACACTGCCTTTGATAATAGCTGGAACCGATATATTTGAATTTCCTCTATCAAATGATAGAGTTATTCCATCCATCTCATCAGGTTCAGATATTAGTTTTTCCAAATAATCATCCCATGCTATCATAATAACCTCCAGCTATTATTTTCCCGGATCAAAACCTTTCTCTAGTGCTCCATTATAAACTTTAAGTGCCTGTATTGCCTGTTTTATACTTGGTTTCTTTTCTCTTCCAATTAACGTTCCTACTGAAAAAGCAATACTTCTTTGCCATGGAGCAAAATTTTGCGTTTCCTTTGCCCATCTTGATAATTCAAACCATGTTGCCGCTGGAATTGAAGCCGCCTCATCAATAATTGCTTGATCATTTTCAGTCAATTCAATTGAACTATCAATACTCTGCTCTTTCTTTGCTTTTTCCACAGAAATTAATTCGTCAGCAAGCTCCGTGCTAATTTCGTATTTATATTCCCTAATTTCTTTCCAACATTTCTCTTTTTTGCACCATTCTCCAACATTAGCCCCTCCCGGAGGATTTACAATTGTTTGCTGGATAAATCTCGAAACTTCTACAATTTCTTTTTCTAATGCTTCTGTCAACGCTTGAGTCTTCCAGATTCTTTCTAAATCAATTCTCTGAGCCGTTTTATACGACAGAAATGCAAGTGTATATGTTACAATATTGGCTCTATATCCTCCATATTGTTGTTGTGATACTAACTTCTCTGTACGACGGAACATAATCGCCTTTGCTATCAGATTATGATAATATTGCTCATCTGGTAATTTTCCTTTTTGCTGACTTATGCGGATTGTAAATCTACGAAAGTTTTTTTGAGCACCCTCACTAACATAAAAAGGAAGCTGATCCCAAGTATTTTCATATTTTGCAAGATCAGTCTTAGTAAATAATGGGTGTTGCTCCTTATATTTCTTTCTACGTAAAGTAGTAGATTCACGTGCAAGCATATCTGCATACTGTCCACGAGCTCTTTCATAAAACCAGTTTTGAGGTAATGAGCCTCCTTGAGCAGGAGCCCAAATAGTTCTCGACAGTTCTTCAATTCTTCGATGGTAAGGATCATTCGCAGAAAAATCTGCTATCTGAACTTTATTCTGTGTATTTGCAAACGCTGAAATTCTTGGAACTATCTCATCCAGATCCTCCGACGAAGTAATAACTGAAATTTTCATTTGCACAAATACTTTACTTAAATCTGCATTAATTTTTTTATCTTTATGGGCATTGTAAATTGAAGCTGTAGTCTGTCCTCCGTTAACAATCTGCATATCACGAATACTTTTGATTGACGGCTTTCCATTTTCATCTCGCACAATTTCAACACTTTCAGCAGTAACAGAAATACCATTATTATATGCCAAAAACATATCTGGCTCATCTCTTAATGTATCACGTATCCCTTTATTAACAGCACCTTTAACTTGGAGGAATGATCTAACATTCTTTTCCAAAAGACGATCTCGAAATTCATCATATAGTCCCGCAAGAAGTTCACCACTTATAATTGCAAGATATACACGATATTTATCACTAGTTGCATTTTCAATACAGGGTATTGTCATGTTAAATTTTTCTTGAAAATTAATCTCTATAGTTTCTCTCATCTTTCCAGACATAACACATCTGTAAAGTCTGTCGATATCCCAAATTGAAAAAGATACTTCCGCATTCCCAATATTTATATTTCTAAAATCAATTGGCTTAACTAAACCATTAGTCAACGCACAAATACGAACCGTTTTTATTTCATTTTTATGGTCATGCAATAATATTGCAAATTCATATGTATCGTTATCTTTTTGAAAAGACGTATATAAGTCATTCACTGCTTTTTGATATAATTGAATAGCTCTTTTTATTGCAGCATCAATATCGGGTTGTCCTATAGACTTTGGCTTATCACTATTGACATAAATACTCACATATATAGTCAGATCTTCATAATCCTCGGACAATGAATAGGCATTTAGTTGAAGCCCATATCCTCTAAATGGACACATAACATAATCATCCGCTTCCCCAGCTTCTTCCAAATATTCAAGCATGATTGAAGTAAAGAAATCTTCAATGTTCCAACCACTCAAATCTGCATCTACTGACATCTGTATTTCTTCAAGAAAATTTGCATAAAACTGATTTATTGTTTTATTAGCCATGTTTCTCTCCCTCTAACATCTCTGCTACTGCATTTGCAATTGCACTGGCCATAAGTGGCGGAACAGCATTGCCAATTTGAAGTAACGCTGCAGTCCTTCCGCCTTCAAAGTAATAATTGTCTGGAAAGGACTGTATTCTAGCTGCTTCTCTAACGGACAATGAACGTGCCTGTTCCAAACTAGGGTGAATAAAATAATGTCCATCCTTTGAAATATGTGCAACCATTGTTTGTGAAGTGTGAATATTTCCAGCCACTACTTTAAATCGATCCAAAAAAGCTGTCCGATTTTTATGCGTACATAAATTTTCCGGAAGATCTGTATACCGTAGTCTTCGCCTTTCATCGTTCTGATACCATGCATTAATTGCATGTCTATAAATTTCTCTATCTTGTTCTCTAGTAGGTCTTACTTCGTGCCACGTCAAAATATCATTTTCTGATCTAATTCCTGACTCATATAAATAATCCGTTATATTATGAGCATATTGATTGTTTGCCTGCCCCGGCTGCAATGCTGGAAGATCTTTCAACAGATCATCTACCACATAATTATTAAATTCTTCTCCGACTTCCGGTATATCAGGGTATTCAAACTTAACACCTTCCTTATGCTGTTTTCCAATTAAAATAATTCGTTTTCTATTTTGAAGGACACCATAGTTACTTGCAGTAAGAACTCTCATATCCAAATCATAGCCAGCCTGACAAAATCTCTCAGTCATATCAGCAAGATAAGCACCATTATTAGCACTTTTTAACCCAAGTACATTCTCAAAAACAAACATTCTTGGATGATAATGCTCCAATACATCTGCATATAGTTGATATAGATAGTTTCTCGCATCACCTTTCATATTGTTTTCACTGCGTGCGCGCCCAACAAGAGAATATGCCTGACACGGAGGACCTCCTACTAATACATCAATATTTTTGACACCCTGAATATCCATCAGTGCATCTATCTTGGCAAACAAGGCCGACATTCCATTTGTATTCATTGTTTCTTGAATAACTGTATCAAGAATGTCATGTGGGACCATAGCATATAACTCATCTCTTGATATTTCTTTTCGAAGGTATCTATGATAGTCTTCTAATCTATTATTATTTTTGAAATAGTAATAGCAATTTCTTGTTTTCAAAGTGAAGCACGCTTCTCTCTTCATTTCAACATGGGCAACCGGAATATGACCATTTCTGACAAACCCCTCCGATAATCCTCCAGCACCCGCAAAGATATCAATATATGTCAGTGGCATGTTTGGAATTCTCCTTTGTATTTTTAGTGTCATTTACTATTTCCATAATGTCACCAACATCACAATTTAATGCTGTACATATTTTTTCAATAACTACTGTATTTACAGTTCCACCTCTTCCCATTTTTGTTACAGAAGCTGAACTGATTCCCGCTATTGCGCATAGATCTTTTTTCTTTAAATCTTTATCTATTAATAGCTTCCATAATTTTTTGTAACATACAGCCATCTTTTAATATCTCCTTGTAATAAGCACTTGACAAAATGAAAATTATTCTAATGTAAATTATACCAAACTATCACCTTACTGGAAACGAAAATTCAGTTTTTTGTTATAAAAACAATGCGAACACAGCATTTAATATTATTATCGTGATATTACACATAATAATTTTCAATTATAATGTTCCTTCCCTATTACTTCGCAAGTTAGCAAGCAGTGCCCTCGTACGTACACGAGCGCATTTTGCTTGTTGGAGGCACATCCCCAATCCCCTTAGAATGCCATCTTCGATGCCAAGCCGCGCCCTCACTTTGTGCGTGCTGATTCATTCCGGGTCTGCCGGAAATAAAAAAAGCGGGCAATCACCAATTTGCATTCTGATGATTGCCCTGATACTTATCTCTGCTGCTGTCGTTTCTTTTTCAGATCTTCCTCTGCATCCCAGCTCTGCTGAGCTGTGTAGAAGGATTCCACGTTCTGCTTCGCGATCTGATAATCCTGCATCTCCTTTCTTATTTTTTTGTACTCATTGTAAGCTGCCTTTTTCTCAGAAAGCAGTCTTGCAAATTCATCATTCAGATCCTTCACCTTAGGGATCTTGCCTTCTAAAAGCTTAGAAAAGGCTTCCTTGGCTGCTCTGTGAAGAGTGATTTCATCCCGGTGTTCCTCAAGAAATTTCTTACTGTACCCTGATTTTCGGTAAGCAATATACGTTTCTCTGGTCTTGGAATAATTGATGATATGCGTCTTGATCGCCTTATTTTCCGCCATCCTTTCCTCAGCATCTTTGATTTTTTTCATGAGATCATGATACCGCGCAGAGCTTTCAGTCACCAGTGCATCCAGTGTTTCTTTATCGTGAATGTCATGCTGTTGCAGGAACAGAATAGATTCCGCAAACTGTTTCACATTATATTTCTTTGCCCACCGGACATATCCTCCGTTCTTTCCCTGAGCCATCTTTTCCTGAATATCAACTACCAGATCGAACTTCCGCTTTTCAGGTTTTACTTCTTTCTTGTCCGGTAACTTTTCATTTCTTTCAGGAGATTCTTTCTCCCCAGCGATCACTTTTATCAGATTATCTTCTGTAAAATCTTCTCCCAGAGAACGGAATCGGATAAAGCGTTTCTGTTCTTTTCCACAGATTGCAGTATGCTTTCCGCGCTTGATCTTATATCCTTCCGCCTGTAAAAATTTCAGCATTTCTTCAAAGTCTGCCGGTTTCTGATCCAGACATTTCAGAATATCTTCCCGGATGATATCCCTCATGCTCACACGATCCGGGTACTTAGTCCGCTTTTGTCTCTCACTTGGTTTTGCTTTCTGAATAACAGACAGTCCATGTTCCAGACAGATAATATCACTGAGTCTCTGCAATGCAATCCCAGAAAACCAGAAGTCACGGAACTTCCGATCACAATCCAGATTGGTAGAATTGAAAATGATATGATTATGAATATGAGCCCGGTCAACATGAGTTGCCACAATAAAGGCGTGCTTTCCTTTTGTGAATCTCATTCCCGTTTCATATCCAACTTGATTTGCTTCTTCCGGTGTAATCTCTCCTGGCTTGAAGGACTGACGGATTTGATATGCAATGACATCTCCTTTAGGCTGCCGCCAGGTTTTATGCAGATATTCCTTTTTTGCCTGAGCAAACTCCAGATCAACAAGTTCCGGATTGCACTGATAAGATGAGATATATTTTCCATCTTCTGTTTTCTCTCCGTTCATTGCATAATCAGTTCTGTCTTTCAGACACTGCATGACACTCCGGCCTTTGTTCTGATGCATTGCTATCAGCTTTGTTGCCGCCATCTTCTCACCTGCCTTACATAATCGCTGTCAATTTTTCCAACACTTTCCTCATTTCCTGCAAAATTTCTTTCTGAGCCGTTCTCAGTTCTTCAATATCTTCCCGATAAATACTGCCTGTCTCATTGGCTTTCTTCGCATACTGGTTTAGGTTGTTTCCCGCTATCTGCATAAGCCGAAGCAGCTCTTTTAAATCAGAAAGATCCATCTTAAGCACATATCCGTGAATTGCCATTCGGATCATATATGCAGTAAGACTGGAAATACCAGTCTCCTGCATACGCTCACGAATCTGCTTGAGTTCTTCTGACGTCACTCTCAATTCTATTCTTTTCGATCTCTCTATCATTTCTTCTCAAAATCCAGTGTGAACACTGCCCTCTGTGTTTCATCAACCGTCATGACAACCGTTGTATCATAGCTTTTTCCGGTCTTTTTTGATTTGCATCCCTTCAATGCCACCCTTCCATCTGAAAGAAGTTTTGTAGCAGTCTGCTTGGTCATCTTCTTACCAAGTGCTTCAAAAAATCGATTCTGTTTCCAGAGCACAAAGTTACACTGCCTGTTTTCACAGGAATATCCTTTCTGCCTCTCCACCACTTGCTGTCCGCAGGATGGACAGATTCCTATTTTTTCTGTTGACGGCGGCATGAGCAGTTCAGCATCTTCAATAATCTTGTATGTACCAACCAGCTCTGTGACCATTCCATCAATCTCTCTCATAAACTCTGCATCCTGAAATGTTCCCTTTTCCACGTCCAGAAGTTTCTGTTCCCATTCTGCTGTCATGGAGGGAGACTTGATCTGTTCCGGCATAACCGTGATAAGTGCCACTCCTTTATGAGTCGGTAAAAGATATTTCGTTTTCTTATTTCCTTTTCTTTCCACAAAACCAATTCGCACCAGCTTCTCAATGGTCGCTGCTCTTGTGGCTGATGTTCCAATTCCTTTCCTCTCTACTTCATCCGGCATCTCATCTGCACCAGCTCTCTCCATTGCAGATAATAAACTGTCCTCCGTAAAATGTTTCTTTGGTGTAGTCTTTCCTTCCTCCATTTTTGGATTCTGTAACGGATACGATTTCCCATTTGTCAGCATTGCGATACACGCCAGCATATTGGCATTCCCACTTTTTTCTTCCTTATCATTTTCGGAATCCATGCTGCTTCCCATGATCCAATCCTGAATTTCTCTCCATCCCTTTTGGGTAAGGTTCTTTGTCTTTGTCTTGAACACGGTGTCTGCACAGGTAAATTCCACATCAACCTCACTTCTTACTGCTGACTCGCCAAGAGCAGATAACAGTCTGGCTGTGATCAGGCTCAATACTTTCTGTTCCCCAGATGGCAGTTTTCCAAATTCTGTATCTGCTACGTTCACAGTAGGAATAATTGCATGATGATCACTGACCTTGCTGTTGTTGATTACCTGTTTGGGATAAACCGATATATTCTTGGTGTATCCAAATTTCGACGCCATTTTTCTTGCGAGATCAGGAATCATATTTTCCATATCTTCTGTAAGAAAACGACTGTCCGTTCTGGGATAGGTCACCAGTTTCTTTTCATAAAGGCTCTGCGTATAATCAAGTGTCTGCTGTGCCGTGAATCCCAGAAAACGGTTGGCATCTCTCTGCAGTGCAGTAAGGCTATAGAGTTGCGGTGCCTTTTCCTGCTTGTCTGCCGGATCGATTTTTATAACCTGTGCGGTTTTCTGTTCTTCCAGCACTTTAAGAATGTTTTCTGCATCCTCTTTCTTTTCAAAACGATCCGATACCGCGGTAATTCCTCCACAGCTGATGGAAAGTCTGTAGATCAGCTCTGGCTTGAAGCTTTCGATCTCTGCCTCCCTCTGAACAATCATGGCAAGTGTCGGCGTCATGACTCTTCCCACATTCAATGTCTGTCCATACAAAGTTGAAAATAATCTGGTTGCATTCATTCCAACGCTCCAATCCGCACGCTCCCTGCATAAAGCCGCTCGATAAAGATCATCATATTTCTTTCCGTTTTGCAGATTAGAAAAGCCATCCGAAATCGCCTGGTCTTCCATTGAAGAAATCCATAAACGCTCGAATGGCTTTTTGCATTTTGCCTGATGATATACAAGACGGAAGATCAATTCTCCTTCACGTCCCGCATCGGTGGCTTCCACTAATCCTGTGACATCCTCTCTTTCCATCAATTTTTTCAAGATACCGAACTGCTTTCTGGTCGCATCTGAAATTTGATACTTCCACTCTGACGGCAGAATCGGCAGATCTGAATATCTCCATTTTTCATACTTCTCATCATAAGTCTCTGGCGGTGCAAGTTCTACCAGATGGCCCACGCACCAGCTGACCAGATACCCATTTCCTTCCAGGTATCCATCCTCTCTTTTATCTGCTCCAATCACCTTTGCAATAGACTGTGCTACAGAAGGCTTCTCAGCGATCACTAACTTATATGACATTTTCTTTCTCCTTATCTCCCTGTGGAACCAAATGCTCCAGTTCCGCGTTCTTTCCATGATTCATAAGTAAAATCCGGTATCACAATCGGCAGAATCATAAGCTGTCCAATTTTATCATCCGCTTTGATTTCATATGCTGTATTCCCTACATTTGAAATGATTGCATGAATTTCTCCTGTATAACCGGAATCGACGGGAGGCAATTCACACACAATTCCCTGAGTGCTTAATCCGCTTTTAGGAAATACAAAACCCGCATATCCATCAGGAACCAAAAGTCCAAATCCCAGAGGCATCTTGCAAATCTCTCCCGGCCGGATCACTGCATCCCTGGGACTGAATACATCAGCCCCAGCATCATTCGCATGAGCCCTTTCCGGGCATCTGCCACCATAATCAAGCAACCGTATCTTCATCTGACACTCCTTCCCCCAATCCCATATCATATACTTTTGGAAAGTCTGTCCGGATAATATCTGTCGGTGACATCATATTCGAAATACTTTTACCACAGGTCATCTTTCCTTCCTCACAGCCGCTATTCATACAGAATGGGCCACAATCAGAAAACAACTCTCTGTTCTGCTTCCAAAGCTGTTCCCAAATTTTCAGCATCACATATCTGGTTTCCTTCGTGTTTCTCCTGCATGTTCTCTGACGGATCATGTGCTTCCACTGATACGGTGTTGCACTGATCAGAAGAATATTTCTCATTCCCTGCGGTGCACAGTATCCGGCTGAATCATTATCAACTCCTGCAGCAATCATCTTCTGATAATTTTTCATTGCCATACTGCACTGTTTTAAATATTCTTTCTCTTGGTCTGTTCCAATCAGATCATAGGGAATCACAAAATCCTCCACCCCTGAATAATCACTGTATTGCAGACTTGCTGACATATACTTCACTTCGTTCTGGTGTCTGGTGATCTGTGCCAGGAATCGTCTGGATGCTCCAACGACCACCACATTGATGATTCCAAATTTCTGAATGGTCGGATGCGGTAGCTTTACAAGATTTTCTACAGTAGATCTCTGGTAAGTTTTTTCATAAAGATCCATAAAATCACTCAGGCAGGAAATCTGATGTCCTCTCTGTGTCAGCCTTGCCGCGCAGACCATCATCTTTTCTGCCTGATCAATAGATTCCGGATTTAAGATTTTTACTTCAATTTTCTTCATTCAATTCCTCCTCTACGATTGCCCGGAGAATCAGAAAATAGTTAATGCTGTCTGTAATCTTCTCATCCCACTGTTCTTTCGCATACTGTCTTTCATCCGTACACATATCAGATACAGAGATCAGATGCTTGGACAGCATCCCCATAAGGGCTGCTTTCGGTGTGGAATTCATTACCACCGCTGCTTTCTTAAAATGTGCCAGTCTGTCCACGGCAACATTTTTCACAGCTTTAGGTGCATACTCTGATCCCTTTGTTATCAGCATGGATTTACAGCGATCTGTCTGTCGACCGATCACTTCATTGAATTCTTTCTGATTCATGCCCGTTCCTCCTTCGCTTTTGATGTTCTGCTTTTCTTTGGAGTCTGTTCTGACTTCTCTGCATTAGCTTTTAATTTCGATTTCACAGATCCCTTTGTCTGGCTTCTCTTCTTATCAAGTTCTCCCAGCGCTTTGTTAACGATTCCATGTAACTCTGGATTTGGAGCCAGTTCTTGTTCTTTTTCTGCCTTAAAGATCTCCATTTTCTGATCGAGCTGATTAATAAATTCAAATGCTGTTTGCCGGATCTTATCAAGAGATGCTTTTAACTCTGGTATTTCCTTTCCCTCTGACCATCCTGCAACATAAGAAAAGGAATAGTCAGAAGTATTGATTCCATAATGCTGGCATACAACATATGCCACACTTTCAGCCTCAACTTCTTTTCCATTCCTTGTAATGTCCTGTGCCTCCGGTACATTATCCTTATCATGCAGTTTCTGGTGTGCCATTTCATGAAGCAGTGTCTTTATGGTCTGCACCTCACTCATGCCATCCTGGACCACAATTTTTTTATCCTCCAGATGATAATACCCCTTTGCATCTCCATCAACCAATTCAAACGTAATCGGTACCGGACTGATATCCTGCAATGCGTGTAACATTTTCGGATATCCCTCTATACTTCCAGAAAGTTCTGCAAGTCGGATAGAAGGAATTTCTTTTCCCTCTGTCTGTGTGATATCAAACGTTTTTACCACTTTAAAAGCATTGATCGTTATTTCTACTTTCTTCGTTTTTTGTTCACCAAATTCATTATAGACAGGCTTTCCCCAGTAATTATATATTGGCTTTTCTTTTTCAATCGTATATGGTGCCGGTGCGATAATACTGATACCTTTTTCACCTTTTTTTACATACCTCCCCATCTGCTTCCATCCTGTAAAACTCTGACATAACTGAGCATCTGGTTTCTGCATCATAATGAGCAGTGAATTGTTCACGGAATATCTCGGAAATTTTGCCATCGTATCAAGGAACTGTTTGTAGCGGTCACTCTGGAATACCTCCACAACTCCTTTTTCCAGTTTATCGGTGATTTTCTGCAGTTCCTCTGCACGCTTGTCTCTGGACTCCAGCCAGTCGATCTTCTTCTGAATACTGTCAGGAATCTTCCCTTCAATCTCTGCATCAGGCATTTCATGTATCAGGGATGCGATCATCTGCTGTGCCTGCCAGTTTTCCGCAATCTCCGGTACGTAATGCAGCATGTCTAAATCAAATGTTCTGCCGGTCAGTACGTCCAGTTCCACATAGTCTTCCGGATTTTTGGGATCGGCAACCCGGATTCCGATTGCCGGGATACCATGCATCCGCTCCGGTGGAATCTCTTTGAATTTCGATACCGCCTCTGCTACGCTTCTGATATTTTCATGGAATTCACCCATACTGTGAAATTCACTGCATTCTGCGACAGTAAGTGTAACCAGCTTATTCTCTTCCTTATTTGCAGCTTCTATCAAATTAGCGTTCCCCCTTCTCCTTTACATGTCCCTGTTTCTTGGACACATGCTCTGTTTCCTTCTTTTTTTCTTTCAGCTCAGCAATCACAGAATCTTTCTGTTCTGCTCGCTGCATTCTTTCCTTTATTCTCCTTATCTGATCCCTGGTAAGTGGCTTATCTACAATACTCCTATGAAGGATTTTTCCGATAGGAAGCCATGTAACATCCTTCCCTGCCATTTCCTGTTCCATGATGAACTTCATATGGGATGCCGAAAACTTTGGATTCAGGTAATGATCCAGATTCAGATCAGCATCGGCCGCTTCAAATATCACTTTTTTCTGGGCTGGCTTGAATTCATCCAGATCCCTGCCGGCATCCTCCATTGCCTCCTCAACACGCATGGAAGCCACAGACCTTAATACATAATCTGCTTCCACAAATCCGCTGTTGTAGTCATCCAGGGCTTTCTGAAATCTCACCGATTTCTCCTCTGGTGTCAACTCATCAAATTCTTTTTCTTTCATAGATCCCTCCCATCAAAAAAGGCAGCCTTTCGACTGCCCATTCCTGTGATCTTATTCTTCATCGGAATCATCCATCAGAATATCATCTTTCATAGCAGCATCCTCATCTGCCTCCTGGTCTGCAACGGTTTCTTCTCCAATATCCATATCAGCCAGATAATCCTCTTCGTCATCATCGAAGTAATCGATATCCGGGTCCTGTCCCTGATCCTTCTTTTTTCCCTTATGGGACTTCATATACACAAAGCCGCCCATTCCGGCAAGTGTAATGAACAGAACAACCGCCATGATTCCTGTTACGTTATTTCCTTTCTTTTCCTCCGGCTCCGCCTTTTCTTCTGGCAGTGCTTCTGTAGTCTCTTCTGTTTCCTCTGTCGTTTCTTCCTGCTCTTTATTTGCATCTGCTGTCACCTGAGAATCCTTATAGGATTCAGCTTCTTCATCCTCCATCAATGCAAGAAGATCCGCTTCATCAACCAGATTCAGGAAATGGACAGTTTCTGTCCCTTTATCATCCCGGTCAATAATGAGGTAGAAATAGTTTCCGGACTTCGTTGTGACTGTGATAAACTGCTTTCCACCAGCTTCAAGGGAACCATAGTCGTCAACCAGATTCATATTTCCATCCGGTGTAAGTGGACCGTAATTTTCTTCAACGGGCTCTGCTTCTTCGCCCTCACAGAAGTTATGGTCATAAGTACAAACCTCACACTCCTCATTGATGGATTCATCCGTACATTTTTCCTCGCAGATGCAGACCGCTTCTTTACTCTGGGCAAATACCGGAACCGGCATGATACCGGCTAAAACTGTTGATGCCAGCAAAAGAGCACCCGTAATCTTTGCTGCGACTGCCTTCTTCACTTTAATTATTTTCATCATCTGGTAATTCCTCCTCTTCCTCATCCTTATCATTTCCTGCTGTCTGCTGTTGCTCCTCCACAGGCATAGGAATCTGTCCGCTGATCATCGCCTGCAATTTTCCACTGTTAGCCAGCTGTAAGAACTGTGCCAGCTGTTCCGGTGTTAAATTGTAAGAGGCGACATCACTCACGATCTGCTGATTTTCTTCTTCTCTCAGCTTTTCCTCTAACCGCTTTACTTTTTCTTCCGCCGCATCTCTTTTGGCTACTGCCTTTTTCAGATCTTCGCGGAGTTTATCTAACTTTGCATACATAAACGTTGCTCCTTTCCTTTTTGGTCAGTAAAAAAGCCACCTGTCCGGTGACCTATACTGCATTTTATATTTACTGGATTCTGCCATAACAATAAGCATGTGCCCGCCAGTATGCTGTATCATACGATGCATACTGAATTGGATTGCCACAGTGGATCATGATCTTTTTAACCGGATCTACCACAATTCCTACATGTGAGGCGCCGGACGTATTGTAAGTTCCCTGGAAGAATACCAGATCCCCAGCTCTTACATCCGATGCGGCCACTCTCGCTGTCGCATTTTTCCACCCATTTGCGGTAAGTCTTCCATAGTTCCATCCATTTCCGCTATGATTGATCACATAGCTGACGAACCCCGAACAATCAAAACTGGTACTTGGTGATGCCCCACCCCAGACATAAGGATATCCCAGATACTTTTCCGCCTCATGAAGCAGGTTGGCAAACTGCTGATCGGTCAGATATTCCCCGGGAACCGCATATCTTTCATACTCTTCTGACACTCCCGGATTCGCATACACATTATCGCCGAAGATTTCCGGTTTGTTGCCTCTCATCTCTAAAAGCAGCCTATACCGTTCCATCTGTTCCTGGGTAAGATTGAGGCCATTTACTGCCGCAATGATTCCATTATTGGTCAGGGTGGTATTCAGGATGTAATATTCATACTCTACCTCTACCTCATATTCATAAGACTCCATGTGTCCTGTAGATACACCATCCACCTCTCCATCCGATACCCATTTATGGCCGGTTCTGGTTTCGATCCTTGTTCTGGTCTCCACGATTTCCTCAAATGTCAGCTTATACTGATAATCAAAAATCGTCTGCAGCATGGACTGCACCTGAGCAGGCGTATAGTTTTCATATAAAACAGTAAGCAGTGCCGCCAGTTCAAAAGGATTATGAGAGATCTCAGCAAGCGTAAAATTATACTCATCATATCCTGGATGGTCTCTTTTTACATGCTCCACCTTCTTTTGAAGTTCTGTTTCCAATGCGATATAATCCGCTTCTACCTGCCTGATATCTGCATCCTCAGCGGTAAAAGAGGAGGCTAAGGTCGTATTGTTGATCAGACTGCCAAGCGCTGAGCAGGAAGTCAGCGAACCGGATACAATGAGCACAACAATCATAATCGAAGCTATTGAAACAAGAAATAATGGATGCTCAGCGACAGACTCTCTGATCCATTCCGCAAGTCTCCCTGCCAGATCCTCTGCTTTATCCGTAAACTTCTTACCGATGCTTCCAGCTCCGTTAGCAGCCTCCTTCCTCTGCTTTTGTGCTGCCGCTTCAGCAAATTCCCTCTGCATCAGTTTTTTTCTGGACATTTTTACATTGTTCATGCTCATCTGCTCAGGTCCATTATTTTCCGGCTGGACAGTCTGCTCAGTACGCTTATGGATCTTTGCCGCATATTTGCTTTCCATTCCATAAGCCCTGATCTTTCCCATTCCTGTTTCTGCTGCGGTAATTCCTGCATTCAGACTGTCTGTACTGCCATTTTTATCTTCATTCTGATTTCCAGCGTTTCGGACCGTATTGGCAGCCACCGTTTCCTTATAGATTTTTTTTCTTCCCTGTTTCTTCATCCTGCGAAGTTTCCTGGCATCCTCAACCGTGAGCGTATTATCTTTCTTCCCATACCTCAGCTTTTTCCGGTAACTTTTTCTTGCCGATGCTTCACTTTTCAGTTTGGATGCCTTTTCTTTTGAGGTGGACTTCTTAGCGTAATTGCCTGTATATTTCTTCTCATTCATGAAAACTCCTTTCCGAAGAAGCTGCCGCTTACGCTGACTGCTTCTTCTGTTCCTCTGATACCTCAGACAGACGTGTTGTCATGATTCGGTACAGTTCTGTGTTGGTCGGGAACCGATCCACGAACGGAAGAATCACATTTCCATAAAATAAAAGCCCTTCACCTTCTCCCGAATGTGTGACATACGAAAGCTGATGAGGGCTGATATTCAACTGTTTTGCAAGGATCTGCCGGTCACCTACTGCTTGGTTCAGCATATAGATGAAATCAGAATTCTCAAAGATATTTTCGACTTCCTTGGAAGCAAGCAGATCCTTAACGTTCTGGGTGATGCCTGTCGGAATTCCTCCCCATTTTCTAAAACGCTTCCAGATCTCAACGGTATACGCAGCCGTCTGTTCCTCCCGGAGAAGAAGATGCATCTCATCCATGTAATATCTGGTAGATTTTCCCTGACTGCGGTTTTCCGTCACTCTCCCCCATACCTGATCCTGCACTACAAGCATTCCGATCTTTTTGAGCTGCTTGCCCAGATCTTTAATGTCATAGCATACCAGACGATTTGTGAGTTCCACATTGGTTCTGTGGTTAAATACATTCAGGGAACCAGTTACATAGATCTCCAATGCTGTCGCCACATGCCTTGCCTCCGGCTCTTCCTGCTCAAGCAGAGAGTGATACAGGTCTTCAAGGATCGGCATATGCTCAGGTCCTGGATCTTCAAAATATTTCTGGTAGATCTGTCGGATGCATCGGTCGATGACCGTTTTCTCAACCGGCCGGAGTCCATCCTTGTTTCCAACGATAAGCTCACACAATGACAGGATGAAATCGGCCTTCAATGCAATCGGATTATCATCATCAGAATAGTTCATGTTGATATCCATTGGATTGATATACTGATCAGATGTTGGACTGATCTTAATAACCTGTCCTCCAAACCTTGCTACCAACGGAGAATACTCTGACTCCGGATCTGAAATGATGATGTCATCATCCGTAACCAGGAAGCTGTTGGCGATCTCTCTCTTCGCGCTGAATGATTTACCCGATCCGGGAGTCCCCAGAATCAGTGCATTTGGGTTTTTCAGTTTTTTACGGTCAACCATAATCATATTGTTAGAAAGTGCGTTTAAACCGTAATAGAGGGCTTCATTTCCACTCTGGAAAAGCTCCTGTGTGGTAAACGGCACGAAAATTGCCGTACTGGACGTTGTCATTCCCCTCTGGATCTCGATCAGGTTATTTGCCAGCGGAAGCGTACTCATAAGTCCCTGTTCCTGCTGATAATCCAGACGCACCAGATTGCAGTTATGCTTCTGAGCAATAGACGCCGCCTGAAACACGTTATTCTCCAGTTCCTGTTTCGTTTTTCCGGTATTCATGACCAGGAATGTCAGAAGAAACATTCTCTCGTTCTGAGACTGTAACTCTTTTAAGAGTGCTTTGGCATCCTTGCCATAGGTCGCAAGATCCGATGGAATGATATCCATATCATATCCGGCTCTTACTGCCTTTTTCTGTTCCTCGATCTTGGACCGGTCAAGTTCTGTGATCGTATGCTTGATGGTCTTGATCGCCTCATTCTGATCCACAGACTGAATATGCATGGTCACGATCTGACTGGACTCCATAGAAAGGAAATCTGCCAGAAGCCGGTCACTGATATCCGATGCATCAATGGATAAGAAGCTCATGCAGCCATACATTTCTCCGATCTGAAAATATCTTCCGGTCGGAAACGCGAAACTGCTTGGTGCAACGAAATCTTTTACGGAAAGCCCGGAAGAGGTCAGATACTTCCAGTCAAAATTGAATTTCGCATCGTCTCCTATATGAAACTGTCTGTGCATCACTTCCAGCCGTTCAGAGCCATTTAACGTCCGTGCCTGAACTCCCAGTCTTTTGAAATTGTTGAGGATATCCGTTTCAATGTGAATCAGCCTCGGCTTCGCATTTTTCATCGATTCTGCATGGATTCCAAATGTCAGGTATTTTGTCTTTGTGAGGCCGTTGTTTCCTGCCTCCATCTGATGGAGAAGCACTTCTGAATATTCATCCCTGACATCATCAAATCCATCATTCTTATGGGAAATCGCAATGCTTTTTTCAAAATCCGTTACATCGGTCGCCATGTTGCTGAATGACAACTGAAACCGGACTGAACTGTCAAAGAAATTCAGGAAAGAGCACCACTCTTCAAAAATCTCGGTCTTATCTTCCTGCTGTGCCAGCTGATAATTGATATCCTCGTACTGGATCGTCTTTGTATAGTAATCAAGACCGATCCTGCAAATTCCATCCGGAAACATTCTGTCAAATGGAATGCTCTGCTGAGCAGTCTTTGGAATTCCATCATTTCTCTGGGCATCCCTGATCACTTTTCTCACGGCTCTCTGTTCTTCTTTATTTAATCCTTCCGGCATTGTGAACTTTCTGCTGTCCTGATTTTTCTTTTTGAGAAAGTTTAACAATCTTTTCTACCTCTCTTTCTGCTTCTGCCTGACGCACAAGCGCGGCATAATAATTATCCGTTCTATATGGACGGATCTTTGGCCTTATAAATAATGCCTGTATCATGTGGTTCAAAATGACCTCTAACGTCTGTCCGTTTCTCTCATACATAGCCATAAAGAAAAACGGCATCATGATCACCATCATCCCCATAACTGCTGTATTTACTGTCACCACTGTTTTCATCAAGAAGAATGACGGTACTCCTATCAATGCCGCCATTCCAAAACAGATCAGCTGTCTTTTGGTCAGGTTGAACATCACCTTGCTTTTTACTTTTGTCAGGTCCCTTGGGACACTGATATACGATGCTGCCATAATCTCTCCTTAATGCGCATGGAATACGCTGTGTGCTACTGCTCCCGTCTTAAACAGTGTGAACGCCAAAAGAATCGTAAATCCCATGACTCTCCACAGGGAGCCTATGATATCTGTAGTGAATGCCACAGACTGGATCAAGACTGCATAGATTCCAACGCACACCATGATGAGAAATCCCTGAAAACCAAGAGCAAAGAGGCCTCTCAAATAATTTTGTCCCATCATGCTCTGTTCTCTGTTCCCAAAAGTTGCAAATGGAATCGGTGCCAGGCTTACCATTAAATAAATCTCCACCATTCGTCCATTGATGATTACAAATATGACTGCTGCCAGCACATACATAAGGAACTGTACAATAAATGACTGTAGGAATATTCCCAATAGACTTCCTAATTCCATTGCTTCCAACGTTGCCTGCATGGTCTGCAATGCGTCTGCATCAATCGCTGTGCTTCCCTGAATGAGTCCACCTGCCTGCCTCACAACGCTCTGTGAGACATCAAATACTGCCATTGTAATGTCAAATGTATGTGTAATCAGTTCCACTGCCACAAATGTCTTAAAGATCCATTTCCAAATGAACCAGGTCTCAAAGCTCGACAGATTGTTATAACTGATGATCAGCTGTATCAGCTCATAACATGCAATGAACGTAAGCAGGATGCCAGCCACTGGCATGATCACCGACTCCGATAGGTTTCTTACCATGTTGAAAACTGCCGGTAAAAAACTGCTCGGTGTGCGCCCCACATCTACTGCTATCTGTCCTACCTGATCATTTACTGAGGAAAAGGTATTGGTGAGATTATCCATGATCCCTGATACAAGCACTCCTTTCAGCCAGTCCGTAAGCTGTTGAATTATGCTCTCCAACTATGATCTCCTTTCCTCTGGGACAGGATCTCCCCTGCCCCATTTCCCCATATGATTAAAATAAGCCGGCAAGTAACGGAACCAGAGTCGTTCCGATCAGTGCCACTCCGCCGCCGGCCATCAGCTGTTTTATCCCCAATTAGGTGTAAAACTC
>ULVU01041004.1_pt1 | contig 19557 bp, 17 predicted proteins | sample 1959731 | NCBI WGS metagenome assembly ULVU01 (sample SAMEA4835794, study PRJEB28245) | human gut metagenome | biome: gut microbiome; material: fecal sample | place: Denmark | collected 2008 | reverse complement strand
TTTTATTGTTATTTGTATTTTTTGTTGTATAATTAAATTTATCTATGCCGATTATTACCAGCTAAGATTTTTTAAATTCTTTCTATTGATAAAGGGGATTGTTATGGCAAACTTTTTCACAAAGACCAATAAAGATATGAAATATATCTTTAAAAAAAGTGCAAATCTGAACAAAAAGGAAAAAAGAAGAAAAAAACGTGGCGTTATGGCTCTTATCGGATTGCTTCTCGTTCTTGTTGAGCTCGTTATATCCGGTCTTTTCCTGTTTGAGATTTTTAAACTGGATATTTTTCCTACAAAATACTTTATAATGATGATTGTTATACTTGTTCTTATTCTGTTATACAACTTTACATCACAGTTTACCAAAGCTCACTACTTCGGTAAGTTTTTATCGGTTCTTATGTCAGTCATTTTAGTTTTTGGATACCTTGTAGGTTCAAAAGTAAATTGGGCTTTTGGCAATATTACAAATACAAAGATTGAGACTGATGTTGTTGATGTTATCGTACTTAAACATGACTCTGCTTCTTCTATAAAAGATGCTCTTTCATATACTTTTGGATATAACGGTTCTATTGAAGAGACGCTTTCGACAAAAGCAGCAGAACAGATTAATTCAGAAAATAATGCCAGCATTTCAACAAAGAAATATACATCATGGGATAATCTGCTTGAGGCTCTTTATTCAAATAAAGATATTAAAGCAATATTTATGACTGAATCGATGCGTGCTTCTATGTCTGAAGAAGATACGGATTTTGCATCAAAGACAAAAGTTCTTGGCAACATAAAGATTATTACAAAGACTACTGTAAACACAGCTGCAAAGAAATCAAAGGGTGAACCTTTTGTTGTATATATATCAGGAAATGACGGATATGGCAATATATCTGATGTAGGCCGAAGTGATGTTAATATTCTCGCAGTGATTAATCCTGAGACAAGACAGGTTCTTCTTATTTCTACACCTCGTGATTATTATATTACGATAAGTGATGCAAACGGAAGAAAAGGCATTGATAAGCTTACACATGCTGGTAATGCCGGAACTCAGGCTTCTATTGATGCACTTTACGACCTTTATGGTTTTAAAGCTGATTACTTTATGAAACTTAACTTTGACGGATGTGTCAATATTGTCGATGCACTCGGAGGCATTACAATTGATTCTGAAGTGGAATTTACCAACGGTGAAGATGCTGCTCCTGAAAATTATCATTTCGTTAAAGGCTTAAATGAATGTGACGGTGCAATGACTCTTGCATTTGTACGTGAGAGACAGTGCTTTATGAATGGCGATTTCCAGCGAGGAAGAAACCAGCAGGCAGCTATTTCAGGTATTATCAACAAAGCTACTTCACCTTCTATACTTACAAGTTATTCATCAGTGCTTGAGGCTGCAACAGAAGTTTTATATACCAACATGCCAACAAGCATGATTACCGGTCTTATAAAAGACCAGCTTGCTGATTCGACACCTTGGAATGTCCAGTCTTATGCAGTAAGCGGAAGAACACAGTCTAACTACTGTAACTTATATGGATTCTATGCATCAACTGTTGTTCCTGATTATGACACGGTTAATATAGCAATCAAACTTATGAACATGATTTACAATGATGAAACAGTCAATGTTGATGAGTATGTTGAAAGTCTTGAAAATGAGACTGCAACAGGTAGTGCACAGTAAATCTTATATTTAACTTACTATATAAAAAGACGATTCTGGTTTACAATTCAGAATCGTCTTTTTTATAATCTTTAAATGACATATTTATTGCTTGTTAATTATAAATCTGTTGATAACATCTGCCACAGCATTTTCATCATTATTAAGATCTGTTACCATATCTGCATTATTTTTCACTTCGTCATATGCATTTTTCATTGCTATCCCTAATCCTGCATATTTTATCATTGAAATATCATTAAGTCCATCGCCACAGGCGATAAGCTCTTCTCTTTTAATCCCAAGCTGCGAAAGAAGCTCTGCAAGTGATGCATCTTTTCCTACATTCTTTGGTACAACTTCAAGAAAATAATCTTCTGAGAAAAACAATTCAAGTATGTCGGAATATTTATTCTCCAGCTTTTCTTTTACAGGAAGAAGCTTTTTGTGTTCTCCTACAACAAGAACTTTTGAAACAGGATAATCTACAAATTCAGGTATGTTGTCAACCTGCATTATGCTTGCACTGTTACAAAATGCCTCTTTTATTACATATTCATCATCCGCTCTCTCAGATATAACTTTGTCTTTGTAATATGTCAATGGTGCAACATCACACTCTCTTGCAGCAATGCATATATCCTCAATGCACTGCTTAGGAACATATCTTTCATATACAAGTTTTCCTGTCTTACAATCCAATATATTGCCACCGTTATATGCAAGCACATAGCCTCCGCGTTTCTCCAGTTCAAGCATACGTGCAACAGGAAGTACGCCAAACATCGGCCTGCCTGATGCAAGAATAACTGCCGTACCCACATCAATCGCTTCCCAGACAGCCTTTTTATTAACATCTGATAATTCCTTATTACTGTCCATCAAAGTTCCATCCAGGTCAAGTGCAAGTGCTTTGTATTTTTTTTCCATTATGCTCTCCATTTCCGCATTCTTATTTTTTATCGTAAGCCCGCTTTATCGCAAAACTTTTCATTTATTATATTATTACAATTAGCAGATTTAGTAAACAGCTTTATGTCACACGGAGTTCCAGAAACGAATTTATCAGATTAAGTCTGCCATATCCCCATATGTTATTTGGAAACTCTTCACTGCCGGAAGATGTTACACTCTCATCCCTTACTGCTCCACGAATAAGAATATATTTCACGTCATTTGTTCCAAGATATTTTGCATTGCCGTAATATACGCCCCATGTAAGTAACAGTGCTGCTGCTCCTGCAGCATGTGCCGCCGCAATGCTGGTTCCGCTTCTATATGTGTATCCTCCTCCGATGCGTGGGCCATATACATTAACGCCAGGAGCTGCAAGTTCAGGTTTTACAACATTATCTGCACTGTATCCCCTGCCTGACTCTATACTTATAGCACCTGTCAGATGATTATATGATGCAATGCTTATAATTCTTGATTCTGCAGCCGGTTCTGTCAATGTTGTATCCGGCGTAGAATTCAGAAAAAATGTGTCTGACTGCAGGAAATTATTAATCGGAAGCCATCCATTAAAACTCCCCTTTATATTTGTAAGGCTGTATACATTAATTTTCCATACACCCTGTGCCGGATTAATAAATCTGAAAAATATCACTTCATATCCTGATAATGTATCTACCACTCTATAATCTACTTCTACCTGTGAATTTTCAAATATAAACTTTAACACATTTGTCATGCCTGTTCTTGCAGATAATCTTGGCACACTCTCGCCCGACGGAGATATTACTGAAACTGACAGCACATCGAGCGTATTTGCCCATATTTCCATTGAAAACCCTTTTTCTTTTTTACCTACATTTAATTCTATTGTATATGGTGATACAGATGAAAGTGCCTCACCTGATATATGTGTTCTTCCTGCAGCTTCATTACCCATACAAGAAACAACTACTACATTTGTTCTTATTGCAACCAAACTAAGCATACTTGCCAATGGCGTTGCACCTGTTCTTGGACCGCTTCCTGTTCCAAGTCCGAAGCATATCACAAGCGGCATTTTCCTTTTAGCAGCATAATCAAGCAGAAACCGTACACCAAGCATTATATCTGTCTCTTCAAATACTGCTGTCTCTCTGTTTACAAGAAAATATTCTTTAAGATAATCTTTTGCCTCTTTAAGTTTAACGACTGCCAGTTCACACTCCGGTGCTGCTCCACAGAATTCATCTGTCTGGCTTCCTGCTGCAATACCGGCTATAAAAGTGCCATGACCGTCAGTATCTTTTTCTGGAACATATTCATAAGGATTCCCGCCGTCAGACTGTGCTTTGAGTGCTGCATTTATCTCTTCATTAGTAAACACTCTCCCATATTTGTATACACTGCTAATATAGTCGCTTCTGCTCTCTTGACTTTCTGTATTATTCCACTCACCCGTCTGGTCCCATATTACAGCTATACGGCTGACATTTGGGCTTTTCTTGAATGCTTCATGTGTATAATCTATTCCGGTATCAACAATTCCCATAATTACACCCTGTCCGCGGACATTAAGAAACGGCTGGTTTAACGAAGACGTAATACCAGCCGCATCCATACTTGATGTATCCATTATTCCATATAGCTTAGGTATTGTCTGATATCCAAGATTGCTTATGCTCATTTTCATATCACCTGAAAGCTTTCCATATCCAATTGAAAAGTTCTCATCCACTTCAATTACGCATGCGTTTTCTATTTTATCTGACGGATTATAATTATAGTACCATGGATTGTTATATATGATAAAATCCATAATTTCCTGTGATTTAACAAGTGCGTCACATGTCATATCCATATATCCGGCCGCTATATATAATTTAATCTATTATATTCATATATCCCTGTTATTATTCATGTGATTCTATCAGTGGTGTTTCGTATCCACGCATCTGTATAACCGGGGCACCCTTTTTTAATATATAATCTCCTGTTATAACAACTTTTCCTATGTTATTATCTTTAGGTATTTCGTACATTATATCGAGCATATAATCTTCTATTATTGAACGCAGTGCTCTGGCACCTGTCTTTTTCTCCATAGCTTTATCTGCAATGGCATTAAGTGCAGCATCATCAAACTCAAGCTTGACTTCATCAAGTTCAAGAAGCTTCTCATACTGCTTTAATATTGCATTTTTAGGTTCTCTCATTATCTCAATAAGCATAGGTTTTGTAAGACTTTCAAGTGCAAATACCACAGGCAGTCTGCCAAGGAATTCCGGAATCATGCCATAATTTCTTAAATCGTCTACTGTTACCTGCTGGCAGAGATTGCTGTCATTATCGTACTTATCCTTCAAATCAGCAGTAAATCCTATTGACCCCTGATGATTGAGTCTTTCTTTTATTATATCTTCAAGGTCAGGGAATGCACCTCCACAAATGAATAAAATATTTTTTGTATTGACTGTAACGAGTGGAACCATCGCATTCTTGCTTGTCGCTCCAACAGGAACTTCTATATCACTTCCCTCGAGAAGTTTGAGCATTCCCTGCTGTACTGATTCACCGCTTACATCACGACTTCTTGTCTCTTTTTTCTTTGCTATCTTATCAATCTCATCGATAAAGATTATACCATGTTCTGCTCTCTCAACATCATTATCTGCCGCCGCAAGAAGTTTTGAAACAACACTTTCTATATCATCACCAATATAACCTGCCTCTGTAAGTGATGTAGCATCTGCAATGGCAAGCGGCACTGAAAGAAGCTTTGCGAGTGTTTTTACAAGATAAGTCTTTCCTGAACCTGTCGGTCCTATCATAAGCATGTTTGACTTTTCAATCTCAACATCTGTATCCTTGCATGCTACTCTCTTATAGTGATTGTATACAGCAACAGACATTACTTTTTTGGCATGTTCCTGTCCTACCACATACTGGTCAAGCATCTCTTTTATCACATGCGGTGCCGGAATATTTTTTAAATCAATATCTTCTTTTTTATCTTTATCATCTTTATTATTCTTCTTTTTTATCTTCTGTTTCTGGCTTATATTATCATTCATATCACCAGACATAAATCCATTCATTCCGGGAATATTGCCCATTCCGGGAATATTTTTCATCATATCATCATAATTAATACCACTGTTATAAATAGCATCAAATGAACGCTGCATACAGTCAGGGCATATGTATATATTATTGCCCATATTTATCATCTTGCCTGCCCGGCTTTCTGTACGATGACATACATAACATACTTTTTCATACTCATCCTTTTTTTCTGTTGTGGATGTATCTGTAGAATTATCTGCATTTTTATTATCTATATCATTAACATTGTTATTATCTTTATTATCCTGCATAATATTGTCCTCCCGATTTCTTATGTATATTATAAAGTATACATTTTGCTTCTATATATATCAATAAAATCTTTCTAAAATAAAAGTTAAAAGAAGAAGGATACATGCCCTGCACCGCATATATGCCTGCCGGTTGATGTATCCTTCTTATTCTTTATTCTTTATTCTTTATTTTTGATTTTTAACCATTTCCTGTAGACGGATGTATTTTATCAGTTTTTCTTTCCAAGTGTAACATCTACAGATTTTAATACGTACTGAGTGCCTTCAGGATGATAATATTTTATTGTAACTGTTTCACCAGCTTTATAATATTGCATTGTATTCTGGAGTTCTGACATTGATGATATTGACTCATCATCAAAGCTTACAATTATATCATACTGACCAAGACCAGCCTTTTCTGCTGCAGAACCTGATGCAACTGAACGAATCTGTACTCCCTGTGGATACTTGTAATACTGTGAAATTGTACTTGTTATATCAACGCCTGAAATGCCAAGATATGATGCTTCAGAATCAGCAACCTTTGTTCTTGTCTCTCTGTTCATAAGTGAATTTATAAGATCTTTTACATTTGAAACAGGAATTGAATATGCCATGCCTTCAACACCATCTTCTGATGTCTTTGCAAAGTTAATACCAATTACACGTCCGTCTGCATTAAGTAATGCACCGCCACTGTTTCCTGAGTTAATTGCTGCATTTGTCATGAAAAGGCCATCAAATGTTACATTATTAACTGTTATTGAACGATTCATGGCACTTATTATACCATTTGTTACTGATTGGCCTTCACCAAGTGCATTACCGATGGCTACAACCTCCTGACCCAGTGTAACATCATCAGAATCACCAAGTTCAGCAATTGAAATCTGATTGATTGTTGAACTCTTTATATCACTGAGATTAACTGCAACTACTGCAATATCTTTATCTGATTTAGAGCCTTTTACTGTACAGTTTACTGATTCACCATCCACAAATGTACACTTTAAGTTGCTTACACCATCTATTACATGTGCATTTGTAAGAAGAAGCAGTTCTGTATCACTTTTACCAACAATTATACCTGTTCCACTTGTTGTTGCCTCATAACTCTGTCCATATCCAAATATTGATGATGAGCTTCCTGAAACTGTTGTTGTACCCTGTAATGCAACCATTGCCGGCATTGCTGCATTAGCAACTGCTGCAACATCCATCTTTACATTGTATGCCGAACTTTCATCGTTAACTGTTCCTGATGTTGATGATACACTGCTTGATACTATTGGTATTTCTACATTAGAATTATTATTGACAGGGTTTATTTTATTAGCCGCATAGTTGACGCCATACATTGTACCACCGGCAATTACACCAAATAAAACTGCTGACAATGCAATTGCTGCAATTCTCTTTCCGATTCCTTTTTTGTCTGTCTTGTTTTTCTTTTTATTATAATTAGTGTTGCCCGTAGTGTTTGAATAATTAGTATTTGAATAATAACCGCCATTATTGGAATTCCATGTATTGTTATTATATGATGAATTGTATGAATTATCATTGTATGGCATGCTTCCTGACGTATATCTGTATTCTGTACTTTCCTGCGAATTCTGTGATTCGCTTCCTGTTACACCTGATGATGTATTATTATTATCTAAATCATTATCGTACATTTTACCTTACTCCTTCCTTTAAAATATGTTCTGTATAATACATGTAATTATATAAGAAGAACACATTTCCTTGTCTGTATATGTATACTAACAACGAAATGTGTTCATATTGTGTTTTACTTATTAAAAAATTCTGAACTTTACTGTCCTATTTTTTCCATAACTGCTTTTGTAAGTTCGTCAAGCATGCTCTGAGCATCCTCAAGGCTTGAACCTTTTACACCCATATAGAACTTAATCTTAGGTTCTGTACCTGAAGGTCTTGCACAACACCATGCATTATCTGATAAATCATAATATAATACATTAGAATTAGGAAGACCTGTGCTGTGTTTCTCTCCAGTTGCAAGAACTATGCACTCATCATTCTTATAATCTCTTGTCTCAAGAACATCCCATCTGCCAAATTTCTTTGGTGGGTTGTTTCTTAAATCATCCATCATCTTGGCAATATGAGCGGCACCTTCAGCACCTTTCATTGTGATTGCCTTCTGGCCTTCTTTATAATATCCATATTTTTCAAAGATATTAATCATCTGATCCCAGAGTGTAAGACCTTTTGTCTTATAATAAGCAGCTGCTTCACAAAGTGCCATAACAGCAACTACGGCATCTTTATCTCTTGCATGTGTACCTACAAGGCAGCCATAACTTTCCTCAAAACCAAATTCATACTCATATGTATGCTGCTGTTCAAAGAATTTAATCTGTTCACCGATAAACTTAAATCCTGTAAGAACTTCTATAAGCTTTACATTGTATTCTTTTGCAATTGCATCAGCCATATTTGTTGAAACAATAGTCTTAACAAATGCACCATTTTTATGGATAAGACCGCGTTCTTTCCTCTGTGAAAGAAGATATTCTGCAATAAGCATACCTGACATGTTACCTGTAAATGACTTGTATTCACCACTCTTAACATCTTTAGAATATACACCAAGTCTGTCTGCATCAGGGTCTGTTGCAAGAATAATATCTGCATCGACTTCTTTTGCAAGCTTTAATGCATATGTAAATGCCTTAGGGTCTTCAGGGTTAGGATATTCAAGTGTTGTAAAGTTTGGATCAGGTTTTTCCTGTTCAGGAACAACGTATACATTCTTAAATCCAAGCTCTCTTAAAATTCTTCTTACAGGCACATTACCTGTACCATTAAATGGTGTGTATACAATCTTGATATCATCTGCAACCTGCTTGATAATATCTCCATTAAGGCTCATCTTTTTAAGTGCAGCCATGTAATTATCATCCATATCATATCCGATTACATTGTAAAGACCTGCAACTCTTGCAGCATCAATATCCATTGTCTTTACTGTATTATAATCTGTAACTGCTTTAACTTCTGATATAATCTGTGAATCCTTAGGTGCTGTAATCTGTGCACCATCTTCCCAATATACTTTGTATCCATTATATTCAGGAGGATTGTGGCTTGCTGTAACAACAATACCAGCTATGCAATGAAGCTCTCTTAATGCAAATGAAAGCTCTGGTGTAGGTCTTAATGTAGGGAATATGTATGCTTTGATACCATTTGCATTAAGGCAGAGTGCTGCTTCGTCTGCAAATTCCTTTGACATTCTTCTTGAATCGTATGCAATAGCCACACCTCTGTCTGCTGCATTATCCTTTATAATAAAATTAGCAAGTCCCTGTGTTGCCTTTCTTACAGTATAAACATTCATTCTGTTTGTACCATTTCCAATTACACCTCTAAGACCGCCTGTACCAAATTCAAGATCTTTATAAAAACGATCTTCTATCTCCGCTTCATTACCAGCTATAGATTTTAATTCATCTCTTGTTGCCTCATCAAAATATTCATTATCGCACCAAGACTTATAAGTTTCCATATAGCCCATTTTATTATCCTCCATTCTTAATTATTATTAATCATTTTTGAGTGATTCTTTAAATGCCTGTGCTACAGCATTTATTGCTTCTTCTTCATCTTCGCCGTCAGCTTCAAGCACAATTTCCTGCCCACATTTGACACTTGAAGCAAGTATTGATATTACGCTTTTTGCATTCGCAGTTTTGCCATCGCCATAATTAAATGAAATCTTCGATTTATATTTAATCGCCTGATCACACATTGCTGTAGCCGGACGCAGATGAATTCCCAAAGGACTGTCTACTAATATAGTCTGCTTTAACATTTTTCAACCTCCTGTATACATATACCGCATTAATTTGAAGCAGCAGATGTTGTTTCCTGCAGTTTGTCTGCTTCTATAAGAACCTGTATCTTATATTCTCCTACAACTTTACAACCATCCGGTACTGTAAAGTTAACAAAAACAGTATGTCTTCCCGCCGATAAAGCCGTAAGGTTTGTTGTTCCTTTTATATTATCTCCTGAAATCGAATCAAGAACACTGCCCTCACCGCTTATGACTATTGACATAACAGAATCATCATCTATTGTAACATGATATCCTGTCTTTATATTATTAAATGTAATCTTCGATGTGTCAAATGAAAACTCGCGGCTGTTTAAATCAGCCACTTTAACTTTAATATTTAGCTTGTTTTCAGATTTTACTTTTAAATCCTGACTTATATAGTCAGAAAGCCATACCGTATAGTTTCTTGACGAATCAACATTATCAACATTAATTGCACTCTCAGGTATAACTATCTCAGAAATGTTGTTAAGTGTATTAGCATCACCGATAAGTTCAGCCTTATCTGTGCTAAGTTCAATTCCCATAATCATATATCCGTCTTTAACTGTTCCGGTTGTACCTGCACATCTCACATTAACTATCTTATGGGCACTTATCAGTGCTGTATAATCTACATCGCTTTTTGAAAATGAAAAACCTTCCTCATTTATCTGGCTTCCATCTGCCGCATATGCCGTAAGCTTAGCTGTACTGTTAACATTAGAATATGCACCACTAATATCACACACAGCCTTAACTTTGTCAATATTTTCTACAATTGATGACGGTCCTGTAACTTTTACAGTTGTAGGTGTAACACTTACTGATGTAAGCACATATCCGTCTGCAGGCATTCCTTCAGTATCTGTCTCAATTGTATATTCCTTTGTAAGCCTGTTCTCAATATCAAGCTTTACGGCCGTTGTTCTTGGTGTAACTTCAATTCCTGTAACTTCTTTGCCATCTTTTACTACTTTTACATCAATGTCAACATAATCGGCAAATGCTGATATTTTACTCAAATCTGCAGTTGCAACTATATCACTTGACTTAATGTCAGTAATTACACTTTTAGGTCCGCTAAGATATACTGATATTTTGCTTCCGTCCACAACTTCATAGGTATAATCCTTATCAGTAAGACTTTGTGCATTGATAAGTTCCACATTCACATTACTTATTGTAACACTCGTTGTCGGGTCATATATATTGACTATAACAGCCCACAAAACGATTGCACATAACACTGAAAGGATTTTAAGAGAAAAGTTGTTAAATATTTTTTCCTTCATTCTTTATTCTTCCTCTCCATATTTTGAAAGACTTTACATCTATTGTCCTCTTTCTTAAATATTCCAGTTTGTTACGCAGTGAATGTTCATCTATATCTCTTATAAGTTCTCCTCCGACAGCTACTGATACAGCACCTGTTTCTTCTGAGACAATAATTGTCATGCTGTCTGTCACTTCACTTATTCCAACTCCAGCCCTGTGTCTTGTTCCAAGCTCTTTACTAAGATTAACATTATCAGAAAGCGGAAGGTAACATGTTGCCGCCACAACCCTGTTTCCTCTAATAATAACAGCACCATCATGAAGCGGTGTATTATGTTCAAAAATATTTATAAGAAGCTGGCTCGTCACAATTCCGTCAACATTTATGCCCGTTCTTACATATTCATCAAGCATCATATCCTGTTCTATAACAATAAGAGCACCTGTCTTTACTGCTCCCATTTCATATGCAGCACGGACAATCTCATCTGCTGTCTTTGAGCTATATCTTTCATCTTTTTCATGACTGTCGCCAAAATTAAAGAAATTAAGCACAAGTTTTTTTCTTCCCAGCTGTTCCAGAGCACGCCTTAATTCAGGCTGGAATATAATTACAAGTGCTATAATACCAACACTTATTGTCTTTCCTGCTATCCACAGAATCGTTCTGAGATTAAGAATATATGCAAAAAGAGCGAAAAGTACGACAATTATAATACCCTTTAATAACGCCCATGCTTTTGTATTCTTAATCCATACAAGAAAGCTGTACAGAACAAATGCTATAATAAAAATCTCTATTATATCTGTCCATGTAATACGGGGTATATACAGGTTAGACAAATAATTTTGTATAAAATTATTAACCGCTGTCATATCTTCACTCCCTTCGCTTTTATTATTCTGTTAAATATTATTTATCATAAAATGTTATATCGTCATCATCAGTTTCCAATGTAGCTGCATTCTTATCTGCTGCTCTTCTTATATCACTTAAATCACTTGTTTTTCTTGTCTTTCTTGCATTAATCTGCTTAACTTTGACATTTTCATTAACGAGGCTGATTTTTGGAACTGCTTTTACATAATAATAGTATTCATCATCTTCATACTGCACAAATTCAGTTCTCTTATAATCAACACTAAAAAATACAATCTTACAGATATATGCAGCAACTGCTCCAATAATAATACCTATAATCATAAATACAATATTAATCTTTGCATTTAATGCAAGGCTTCCAACTATCAATATTATAAATTCTGAAACTGTACCAACTGCAATTGCATATGTCCATGCATTGTCAACTGAAAGTCTCTTAATTATATACGTAATGATTATTGCAACTGTAAATGCAATTACAAAAATAAGACAGCTTTTGTTATTGAAAAAACTTTCTACAATATAAGATATCTGCTGCATGCTGTCTGCCACAGATGAGTTAGTTATTGCTGTTTCATAAGCACTTGCTGTCTTGATTATATAATATATAATAACGCCAAACGAAACAGGTATGAATGATGTAAGTCCGGCTCCAAGAGCTACTGCAACAGGAATTGCTTCCGGAATCTTACACCAGCATAAAATAACTGTGAATATGAGAATGTATCCCTGTTTAGGTGCAAATCTGAAATAGAGAAGATACATAACAAGTACAATAGATAATGAAATTACCGCAAATTCTGCTGATATGGCATACAGGTGTGCAAGCATAAATATTGAAAGTGCAACAACTGTAAATCCGCTTGGGAGAAATGCACATATTATTGACACAGCAAGTGCAATAAGAGGATTTTTTAATATTGTCATATATCCTATCTGCACATTAAGAAGCAGAAATGATATAAATGCCACTACAAATTTAAGTGCAGGGACAAGATATACATTATGTTTATTGTAAAATTTGTTGATATTATCCTTTAACTCCAATAAAAAAGTCATCATGGGTCCTCCGTTACTTTCTGTTTTTTTGTCCGTTATAGAATCTTTCAAGTTTGTTAAGTCTTGAAAAATATTTCTTCATTCCACTGCGTGAATGGTCGTACTTATATGCACTGACTGCACCAGAAATAACAGCGAACACAACAAGCATAATTACATAATATAAAGCCATCTTCTTTCCCATGGCTGCATAATCAAGACTGTTAATATCTGCGACAAGTTTTTCGACATCACACAATATATACATTAAAAAAACTATTATATATGCAAATGTCGTTGCTATTGTACTTTTCAATACGCTTAATGCAATATAATCACCTTTATAATATCTGGCATTCTTTAACATCTGCCTGCCCTGATTTTTTTCATATATTGCCATTTTTGTCATCATTTTTATTTTATTTTCGTTTAACACCAAATACCTCCATACTCACATTTCTGTGATTTTTGGTTTTACTTTCGACATTATAACACACCACCAGCTAATTGTATATTACAATTTGCGAATGGCCGCCGCCCTTAGGCATTACTATTCTTATTTTTCTGTCATTTATTGTAAATGTTTTATCTGTTGTTGCTGTAGAATAGTTGTTCCAGATTTGCGATGCTCCTCCCGGAACAAGTCTTTGAAGTACCTGATTTATAACATTATCAAATCCCGAACTTCTCTGCATAATATATATAATTGCAACATTAGGCTGGGTTATTACCTCGCCGTAATAGTTGTTTCCTTCTTCATAAACGTATACATTACTCATCATATGGTTAAAACCAAGTGCCGGAAGACTCTCACCTATTGTGCTGCTTGTCTGTCCACCTGATGAGCCGTTATCTGTATTACCTGAATCCTGACTGCCTGAATTATTATTACCTCCGTTGTCCTGATTCTGATTGCCTGAATTATTACTGCCAGAATTATCTGACCATGCATTTCCTGATGAACCCGTATAGTCAGAGCCTGAATTTTGTCCGCCAGAAGCCGTCTGTCCACCTGATGTACCTGAAGTTCCCTGATAGCTGCTGCCATTTTCTGAACTGCCTTGATATGAAGATGAACCGCTGCCTGTTGCCTGTGTGCCTGTCCTGTTACCGGATGAACCTGACACAGTATATGAAGAATCATATGAATCAGCTATGAATACAGGAAGATTTTCTGATGAGCCTGTGGCAGCGTCTGTTATTCCTTCGATAACAACCGCATCTGATACTGTTCCCACAGTTGCCGTAAGAACTGCATTACCCGTGCCTTTTACTGTTACAATTCCATTTTCATCAACTGAAAAAACAGAATCATCACTACTGCTCCAGAGTAATGCTTTATCTGTATCTGATGGTGTAACAATGGCTGTCACTTTAAATCTTGTTCCGACAAGAACTGCACTGTCTTCAAATTCAATCTCTACCGTAGATGCAACACGTCCTCCATCTGATGATGCAGATGATTGACTTTTAACTTTTTTGTCAGAATCTTCAACGCTTACATCTGTTGTCGGTTTTTTATCATTTTTTGCACTATTAATACTATATGCCGTTAATATCAATATAATTACTAAAATTCCCGAAATACCGGCTATAATATATTTTTTCTTGTCTTTACTAATCTTTCCAGCCATTGTTCTCCATCCGATTATAAGTTTAACTGATTATTATTAAAACATATTGTACTTATGTACTTATCACTGATTAAGTTTATTAATCGTCTGTGTAACCTCATCAAGAGCTTTTCTGATATTAACACTTACTACAGACATACCCTGTGCAAGTTTCTGTACTTCCTCTGCAACTACAGCAAATCCCTTACCTGCTTCGCCTGCTCTTGCAGCCTCTATACTTGCATTAAGGGCAAGTATCTTCTGTTTATGTCCAAATGACTCTATCTGTTTCGTATTATCATTGGCAACTTCAATCTGTTCTGCAGCCTCTTTGATACCATTCTTCAGATTATCAAGTATTCTCTCACTGCGTGCTGATGAATAACAGGCTCTCACATACATGTTAATTACATCACCGAGAAGGTTAGCTGCCGCGCCTCAATCTCTTCTCTTGTCTTAACATTAACTTTTCCAAGTGCCTCAATGTACTTGTCCTGGTCAACGCCGATTTCATCAGCGACTTTTCTGAACTTATCCTCATCCGGATGTTCCGGAAGAACCTGTCCGCCTATTACGCTTCCAAGTACAGTTCCGTCATCAAGTGTAATCGGAATACCAAAATCAATAAGACCTGCATGACACGGATATACGCCTTTTCCTTCGCGGTCACACTTTTCACATCTTCTACGTCCTTCATTGCTTCCTCTTGTGAGTTTAATACAAAAGTCAGTAAAATTATAGCACTCACTTATATACTTGCCGTCATCTCCGACTGCAACCGTCGCAAGTCCTGTGCTTTTAGCCCAATTACTCATAATTTCTTCAAATTTCTTCATGTCACAAAAATCTTGAATTCTCATAAAATCACCCCATTGGATTTATATTTTATTGTTATATTATAACTCTCTATTAATATAAACGCAACTTTTTGCTTAATCACTTATTATAAAACTACAGTTTTATTTTTCAAACGGACGATTCAATTCTTCACATCCTTCAAGTACAAATCTTCCGTTTCTGATTATATCGGTTCTTTTGCCGTCAATTTCAACCGCTGTTATGCTTCCAATTTCCTCATAAGGGATTGTTATATCAGTATGGCAGTTAAAATACGCTTTTTCCGGCTGTGTTTTTCTTAATGATGAAATCTCATTTTCTTTTGAAATAATTTCTTTTCCGTCAGGATTGTAAACCTTTATATCTTCAGCCCTTGAATAACATGTATCACCAAGTGCAAAATGCGGCCCCATCTTCTCTACTATAAGAATCGGAAGCTTATATACAATATCATATTTGTTTGCCATTACATATGCTGTTGTATTTGTTCCAATTGCGAACTCGCCTATTGGCAGTGTCTCATGGTTATACAATACATTTTCCTTAAAAAACTCCCTGTTTTTTTCTTCGTCAGCAAAATTATCACATGTATAATCTGCGACCATTCCGTCTTTTAATGTAACTGAAAGATTTTTAAATTTTAAATCATTAAGATACCCTTCACTTACATTGATTACGCCATTTGTTTTTGCAAGCACTGGTGAGGTAAACACTTCTCCAAGCGGTATATTTACATCAGCAAGGCAGTTTTCAAATACTGTCTGCTTTTCAGTGTTCGTCTTTTTCATAAGATTGACACATATATCTGTCTTATTGCCATTCATGCCTTTAACTTCTACATAATCAGCCTTATCGAGTGCATCAATAATATTTTTCTGGATTTTACAATACACATCATAGTCAAGCGTATTTATTTTAACAGTCTCATCAAATATTTTTTCGTAATCTTTTCCTATTTCAGGAATCGGATATGCAATTATTGTAAAACTGCGTTCCTCTCCTTTTATATAATTATTGACTATCTCTGAAGATTCCCTGTCATATTTTACTGATAATGCACGCTGTTTATCATCAAGTGTCATACACTCCGTCCTGTTTTCAGGTTCAAACGGCTCTTCCCCGAAAACTTCCATAACAGCAGGACCGCCGAATACTGATGCTTTCTCTTTATTTTTCTCATAGGCAAACTTTAATGCACCAATCTTTCTTTCTATAAATGCAGCATCCAGATATATTCCGTTATCAAACCTATGATCATATTCCATCTGTTTATTCGGACTTGTTCCATAATATCCTATTTTTATATGCATACGCTTGTTTATTGTATTAACTGCGGCACGGTATATTGTTGTTTTAAGCCCAATTTCTTCAAACTGCTTAATTTCTTCACGCACAAGACGCTCAAATCCCAGACAGTATCTTATATTAACTGTTTTCTTCCTGCTTATGTCTTTGCCAGTAAGCTCAAAACCTTTGCGGTATCCCTCTGTAAATGTATGTGCCATCGCACTAATCTTTTCGTCAGGAAGACTGTTAAGATATGTTGCAGTCATAATTTCATTATCTGTGATATATTCGCCAAATTTATAGAGATATCTTATGTCATCAAGATTTTCATTCATTATAATATCCGTTGCAAATGACAGTGAAGTATCTATCTGCTCACGGACTCTGTACTCAACAAAATCATCACTGTAATCACTTACATACCAGTATATTATATCTCTTAGCGATGTGCTGTCAGGTGTCTCTGATTCAAATGAACAGTAAATCTCAACAAAAAGCTCCATAAGCACTGTCATCTCTGCAATTCTTAATTCATATGCATATGCAATCATTCCTCTTAATTCAACATAAAGAAATGACAGCATCCTGCCATATTCAAGTCCCATCACCTTTACGGCATAAACAGGATTTGCATAGCTTTTGTCATAATTTTTTTCAAGTATATCTTCATATAATGATTTATTAAACTCTGAAAGCTGATTAAATGTATAATCTTCAAATTCATTATTTTTAACTTTGCCAAAAAGTTCCGTCATCGAAATAATAAACTCCGACATTTTGCAGAAATAATCGCTGAATCTGCCATCACTGCACGCACCGCCTGCTGTTTTTATCTCTTTAATTCTTTCAGATGCCAATTCAAAACGTTCGATGAGATTATCGTCAAACAACTTTTACTGCCTCCTTAATGCATTTACTTTAAAAACCAAGACCCATGACAAATACTGCCATCATAAATACCGCTATGATACCGCATAACATTGAACCGATTTTTGATAATGTATAAAATTTATCATATTCTTTAAAACTTAATAATCCGATTACTGTCCCAATTACTGACAGCATAAGAGCCATAAGTCCAAGACTTCCCACTTCAAGTCCGGCTTCACCGCTCTTTTTAAATGCTACAAAAACACCGTAAAGCAGGCAGCTTAATGCAGCGACCCCCATTACGGTTGAAATTGTACCGCCAAGTGTCTGGCTCTTATCGGAAAATTTGTATTTATTAAATAATTTCATTCTTTTACCTTTTTCCCTGTTCTTTACTTTTTTTGTATGCTCTATTCATATTTTTATATATGCAGAAACACCAATACCCCAGAAGACCACCAAGCGTATTAAGTATAAGGTCGTCAACATCACAGCTGCCAACCTTCGATATAAGCTGGATAAGTTCTATTGACAGACTAAGAGAAAATGCAGTTATAAAAACCTTGAAAAACTTTATCTTATGTTCCGAAACAAGCGGCAGAAAAAATCCAAATGGCATAAATGCCACTACATTTCCTGCTAGGTTGAGAATAACCGCATTAATCCCTATTTGTCTGTAATATATGATAAATCTTTTTATTTCTTTAAACGGCACAAGATTGTACCTGTAATTAACAGGTACATCTGCCCTTCCAAGCATCTCTGCAAAAAACACAAAATAAATAAGTGCCACAATATAGATTAAAAATGCACTCCATTTAAAAATACTTTTTATTTTTCTGTTTTTCATGCAGACCTCTCTATATAAGGCTGTCGGATTTGTGTGCAAGAAGTCTTGCACCATTAACTATAAGCATAACTCCTGCTGTAATACCAAACACAAGTGTGATAATTCCAAATGCAAGATTTGATGCTCCTATCCCTTTTACTTTTTTATATAACTTTTCGTCCATGACACTCCTCCTTGTTTTGCGAAGCAAAATCCGAACCCTTTGGTGAGGAGAGGATTTGCCTCCTTGTTTTGCGGAGCAAAATCCTGCTTATTTTACTCCGTACTCTTCATAATATTTGTCTATTGCAGCTTTGATGTCATCATTAATAACAATTTCACCATTGCAAGGCTTGTTATAAAGATGCTCAACTACATCCGCCATGCTTACAATAGCACTTGTCTCAAATCCGTATCTTTCTTTGATTTCATCAAGTGCACTTACTTTGCCGCCAAGTCCTACTTCCATACGGTTAAGAGAAACCATAAGTCCGATAATTGTTACATCTGCTGCACCACGAACCTTAGGAACTGTCTCTTCCATTGATTTTCCTGATGTTGTAACATCTTCTATCATAATGACTCTGTCGCCATCCTGCAACTTGCTTCCGAGGAAGCCTCCCTTATCAGCTCCATGGTCTTTTTCTTCTTTACGGTCAGAGCAATAACGCACTTCTTTTCCATAAAGTTTTGCATATGCAACTGCTGTTACAACACTGATTGGAATTCCTTTGTATGCAGGTCCGAAAAGCACATCAAAATCATCACCATATGTCTCATGAATTGCCTTTGCATAGTATTCACCAAGCTTCATAAGCTGTGTTCCTGTAACATATGCTCCCGCATTCATAAAAAATGGTGATTTTCTTCCGCTCTTTAATGTAAAATCGCCAAATTTTAAAACATGGCAATCAACCATAAAATCTATAAATTCCTGCTTGTACTGCTCCATTGTATCTTAAACCTCCTGTTTACGTGAATTCTTTATTATTAATAACTCATGTACTATTTTACACAGCCTGTTATTTCCGCTATATCTTTAATTCCATTTTTTTTCATAAATGACTGTATTCCTTCAATCACCTTGATGGTTGTCATAGGGTCG
>ULVU01009494.1_pt1 | contig 19944 bp, 19 predicted proteins | sample 1959731 | NCBI WGS metagenome assembly ULVU01 (sample SAMEA4835794, study PRJEB28245) | human gut metagenome | biome: gut microbiome; material: fecal sample | place: Denmark | collected 2008 | reverse complement strand
GATGAGCTGCCGGTGGATTTTGCTGCGCTGTCGTACCGCTACCCCTACGCGGGGCAGACGGCCTTTCCCGCCAAGCTGACGGCCACGCAGCTCAAGGGCCGCGCGCTGGACGAGGAGATATCCGAAAATACAACGCTCCCACCGCGGCTGCGCAGCCTATATAAACCAAAATTCCTTGCGGGCGAAACGACGCTCACGGGTGCGGAGCGGGGCACGGCGCTGCACCTTGTGATGCAGGACCTTGACTTTTTCTGCGAAGCAAGCGAGCAGAGCGTGCGTGAGCAGGTCGAAAAGCTCAGAGCGCTGCGCAAGCTGACCGACGAGCAGGCAAGCGCCGTCGATGTGCGCGCGATCGTCCGATTTTTGCGAAGTGATCTTGCCGCGCGCATTCGCAAGAATGCGCAGACGGTGCGGCGCGAGTACCGCTTCTCGCTGCTGCGGCCGGTGCGGGACTTTGCCACGCTGGACGCCGACGACGCGGTGCTGCTGCAGGGCGTGGTAGACTGCTTTTTTGAAGAGGACGGCGAGCTTGTGGTCGTGGACTTCAAGACTGACCGCATCGGAAGAACACAGATCGAAGAACGAGCTGAGCACTACCGCCCTCAGCTCGAGACATACTCCATGGCCCTTATGCGCGTGATGGGCAAAAAGGTCAGGGAAAAGGTGCTGTATTTCTTCTCGGTCGGCGAAGAAAAGGTGCTGTGAATACATAAAAACACCCTCCGCGGGAAATCCGCGGAGGGTGTTTTACAAGATTTGCTCACACGATAAAATGCTCTAAGATCAGCACTGTTGCGCAGCAGACGAGCGAGACGGGGAGAAGTCCCAGTCCGCACCAGGCGGCGACGATGCCGATGACCATGGCCGCCGCGCCCGCGATGGGCGACTGCGTGGCGTTCATGATGGCGGGGAACGTCATCACCGCGAGCGTGACGTAGGGCACGTAGAAGAGAAACGAGCGCAGGAAGGGATTCTGGATCGGCTTGCGGATCAGCGTGAGCGGCAGGACGCGGATGGGATAGGTCGTGGCCGCCATGACGAAAAGATATAAATACGTTTTCATGCGACGAGATCATCCTCCTTGTGCGGGAACAGAATGGCGGCGGCAGCAGAGATCACGATGGTCAAGACCAGGATACGCATGCCCTCGGACAGCTCGCGCGTGAACGGCAAAACGCTTGCAAGAAGCGAGCAGAGAAAGCTCACGCCGATGCAGCCGAGCACGATGCGGTTCTGCTTGCCGACGGGGATGATGATGGCGAGAAACATGCCGAACAGCATCACGGAGCAACCGCTGACGGCCCAGATGGGCATGAGATTCCCCATCAGCACGCCGAGCACGGTGCCGATGCTCCAGCCCGGCATGGCCGCGCACATGGTGCCGAAGTAATACCACACCTCAAGATACCCAGGCTGCGCGATGGCGAGGCCGAAGATCTCATCCGTCAGGTCATAGGCGATGAGGAGCCGCCAGGGAAGCGGCGTATCGGGCGAGAGACGCTGGCTGAGCGCACAGCTCATCAGAAGATAGCGCGCGTTGACGACCAGCATCATCAGCGCCATGGCCCAGAGGCCGGAGTCGGCGGCGATGATGGTGATGCCGCCGTATTCACCCGACGAGGCGTTGTTCAAAAAGCTCAGCAAAAAACCCTGAAAAATGCTCAGGTGCGCGTTGTGCGCGCTGATGCCGATGCCGAAGCTGACAGCAAAATAACCAAGCCCAATGGGGATGCCGTCGCGCAGTCCCCGCAGGAAATGTTTTTTCGACATAATTCTGATGTTCCTTTACTTCCAATCATCCGTGCGCAAGGCGCGTAAATGTCATTATACGACTGAAAACGGCAGAAGTAAAGAGAAATTGCATAACGAGCGTTAAAAAATTGACGATGAAATTAGGGAAAAGTGCTAAGGAAGAGAAAAGCACGGAGAGGATCAAAAATTTCTCTTGCAATTTGACACAAAGCGTGGTAATATCCTATATGGCTTTTTTAGAAAAGTACATTTGGATCAGAAAGAGGTGAACACGAGCAATGAAGGAAGGAATCCATCCCAATTATCAGCAGACTACTATTACTTGCGCCTGCGGTAATGTGATTGAGACAGGTTCCACCAAGCAGAATATCAAGGTGGAAGTGTGCTCTAAGTGTCACCCCTTCTTCACTGGCAAGCAGAAGCTGGTCGATACCGGCGGCCGCGTTGCCAAGTTCAACAAGAAGTTCGGCCTGAACTAATTCAATCACAAAAGCAGCTCTGCTACGGCAGAGCTGCTTTTTTCTGCGTTTTTGGAACGCTCAGTTTTGCCCGTCGGGATATTCGACGATGAAGGGGAGCGGCTCAAGGGCCTGATCAAGATAATTTGTCTCCTCATAATAGTCGCTGCCGCCTGCAATGGTTTGCACCTGAAGAAGACGGACGCGCAGAACGGCACCGTCGGACAGTTCGACGATCATCTCGCAGATGAGTGGAGAGTCGGTGATTCTGATGCAGAGGTCAAGCGCATTCTCATCAATGGGATAGCGGATGAAGTACGAGGTACCAAGGTCTCGTGCTGCAGTTGCCTCAGCGGTATCACTGAGGTCGTTGACAGGGTAGGCCTCTTCCACAGATGAAACAGGAACAGCTTCGAGAGGTACAGTTGAGATCAGCTTGCCGTTGCGCGTGTATTCAAGCCGCATGGTGCGGATGTCGCGGTCGTCGTAGACGCCAAGGGTAAAGCTGCCGAATCGGTAATCCACACCCTTTTCAAAGGAAAGTTGATAGGTGAGCGGCGAACCGGAGTCTCGGCGCATATAGGAAAATGGTGGATTAAAACTGTAGAGGACAGGGGAATTCTGAGTTTTAAGGTTGTAGATCGTATCAAGCTCTTCTGACTGTGTTTCGCCGTGGGTCTTGAAATTGACACTGACGCTGAGCTCATCGCTCAGCGGTACAGTCACTTCGCCGTGCAGATAGCCGAAGCTGTCCTGTTTAAGATCGGCGGTGCGGGTCGGCGGACTGTCGCTCGTGTAGGATGAGCTGCTGCGGTCAGTCACAAGGAGAGAGACAGCCGTATTTTCGCCGATCGTCTTCGGCAACAGAGAGAAGGCGAGCGTGCACTCCTGCTTTTTAAGATCGACCTTTGTGACCTCATAGCTGAACTGCGAGAGCAGGCTCGACTCGCGCTCCAGAATGTCCGAGACGTTGCTGCTGATGCCTGCGATCTGGTTCGAGAGGTTATTCTGCACGTTGTAGAGCTGGCTGCGAAGGTCATTTACTTGCGTGCTGAGCGTGTTGATGCGGTTGTTGTAATGCACGCCGACGGCGATGAGCGCGGCGAGCGCCACGGCCGCACCGCCGATGATCTTCTTGTGCTGTATGCAGAAATCGCGGAAGCTCAGCTTTTCCGCGGGAGCTTTTTCGGCGTTGCTTTGAACCGGCGATTCGGCGGCATCCTGCTCGGGTTTGGCATGCTCCAGACTGAGCAGCTCGTCGACGGAAACGGAGTAGAGCTTAGAGAGTTCGATGAGCTTGCCAAGCTCCGGCTGCGTGGCGCCGCTCTCCCATTTGGAGACGGCTTGGCGCGAGACACCGAGCTTCTCCGCCAGCTCCTCCTGCGACATGCCGCTCGCGCGGCGCAGTTCGTAGAGCTTTTCATATAGTTCCATGAAAGGTTCCTCCTTGGGGAAATGTTGCTGCGTTCGACGCCGTGCACTGCGCCTTTGCAGGAAAAGCATAGCAGGAAAACGGGAGAAAACACCACCAACCGGGCGTTTCTTTTTGTCAACCTGAGGTTGCGTCCACCCTATTTTCACATGAAAGGGGCGGAAATGTCAATGAAAAGCGTTTTTGCCTTTTCTTTTGGCGGAAAATACACTATAATAAAAATGATTTGTACAGCGCCGATTTCGGCGCGATAAGGAGAATCTATGGAAGAATTGAAAGAGAACAACGCGCCGCGCGACAGGGCGATTTTAGTCGGCCTTTCGTCGCCGCGGCTCGATCGAAAAGAGAATGCCGACGAGGAGAGCCTTGAAGAGCTCGGTGCGCTCGTCGAAACGGCGGGCGGCGTCAGCGTCGGCGTGGTTTTACAAACGCTGCCGTCGCCGAACCCGCACACATTCATCGGCGAGGGCAAGGTGGACGAGATCCGCGAGCTGGTAAAGTCGCAGGAGGCGACAATGGTCATCTTCGACAATGACCTCTCGCCCTCGCAGATGCGCGTTCTGAGCGAAGAGTTCGGCGTGCAGGTGCTCGACCGCAGCGGCCTCATTCTCGATATCTTCGCCCAGCGGGCGAAGACAAAAGAGGGCCGGCTTCAGGTCGAGCTTGCGCAGTATCAATACCTGCTGCCGCGCCTGATCGGTATGTGGACGCACCTGGAGCGCCAGGCGGGCACGTCGGGCAAGGGACCCATCGGCTCGAAGGGCCCCGGCGAAACGCAGCTTGAGACCGACCGCCGCCACATCCACAGAAAGATCGACAAGCTGAAGGCGGACCTTGAAGAGGTGCGCCGCGTGCGCGCCACGCAGCGCGACCGCCGCAGCAAGAATGAAATTCCCGTCGTCGCCATCGTCGGCTACACGAACGCGGGCAAGTCGACGCTTTTGAACGCGCTGACCGGCGCGGGCATTCCCGCGAATAACCGCCTGTTTGACACGCTGGACACGACGACGCGCCTTCTCACGGTGTCCGACACGCTGGATGTTGTGATCTCCGACACGGTCGGCTTTATCCGCAAGCTGCCGCACCAGCTGGTCGAGGCCTTCAAGGCAACGCTCGAGGAACTCGAATACGCCGATCTTCTTCTGCACGTCATCGACATTTCCGACCCGCACTGGCTCGAGCAGGCGCAGATCGTGGACGAGCTGATCGAAGAGCTCGGCGCGCAGCAAATTCCCTGCCTGCGCGTTTACAACAAGTCCGACCTCTACTTCGGCGATATCCGCCCGCACGGGGAGGACAGCGTCAACATCAGCGCCAAGACCGGCGAGGGCGTGGATGAGCTGCTTGCGAGCATCGACAAGCTCCTCGACAAGGGCACGCGCCGCGTGACGATCCACCTGCCCTATGACAAGGGCGGGCTGCTCGATATGCTCTACCGCGAGGCGAAGGTCGAATCCGTCGAATACGGCGAGACCATCGATATCGTGGCCACCTGCGTGCCGCGCGTCATCGGCCAGGTCAAGGACTATATCGAGGGCTACCGCGAGCCGAAGGAGGACTGGGAGGAATGACGTTTGAAACGACGCGCCTTCTCCTGCGTCCGTGGTGCGAGAGCGACGCGGAGAGCTGCTATCGATACGCGAGGGATCCGTTTGTCGGCCCCGCCGCAGGCTGGCCGGCGCATACGAGCGTGGAGAACTCCCGCGAGATCATCCGAACCGTCCTCTCGGAGCCGGACACGTTTGCAGTCATTTTGAAGGAACGGCCAGACGAGCCTGTCGGCTCCATCGGCGTGTTTCCGACGGAAGCGCCAGAAATCGGGAGTGAGCCGGAAATCGGCTATTGGATCGGCCGCCCGTTCTGGGGTCAGGGGCTTATCCCCGAAGCCGTGCGAGAGCTGCTGAGGTACTGCTTTGAGGATAAAGGCGCACAGCGGGTCTGGTGTTCGCACTATGCCGGCAATGAAAAGTCAAAGCGCGTGATCGAAAAGTGTGGCTTTTCTTATCAGCTGACCTGTGAAAGGCCGACGCTTGTGGACGATGCGCTGCGGCCGACGCTTTTTTACGCTCTTACGAAAGAAAAGTGGGAGAAAACCCGCTGAAAGGAACCTTGAAACCATGACAGAGTACCTTGTCCCATACGAGAGCGCGGAGAGCGAGTTTGAAGAAAAGCGCTCGCGCTTCATCAGCCACGTTTTCCTTGTGGAGAGCGAGGCGGAGGCCCGCGCGCGCATCGACGAGATGAAAAAGAAATACTACGACGCGCGCCACAATTGCTGGTGCTTCGTCCTGCACGACGGCACCGTCCGCTACGGCGACGACGGCGAGCCGCAGGGCACGGCGGGGCAGCCGATGCTGAACGTCTTCCAGCGCGAAAACGTCGAAAACGTCGTGTGCATCGTGACGCGCTACTTCGGCGGAATTCTGCTCGGTGCGGGCGGGCTGACGCGCGCTTATGCCAAGGCGGCGAAGGACGCGCTTGACGCAGCGGGCAAGGCGTGGATGCAGCCGTTTTCCGTGCTGCAGCTCGAATGCCCGTATCCGATGTTCGAGCGCATAAAGCTGCTGATCGAGGGACACGAGGGCAGGATCGAGTCGAGCGATTACGGCGCTGCCGTGACGCTCACGTTTCTTCTGCCCGTGCAGAAGACGGCGGACTTTTCCGCCGCGCTCACAGAGCTCTCCGGCGGGCAGATGAGCGCGGAAGAGGTCGAGCAGCGCTTTCTGCCCGGCGCAAGGGAGTGACGGCATGAGTTTGCGAAGAAAAATCTACGAGGTCATCGAGGTCGCGGACAAGGACGACCGCGACAGTCTCATTTACGACCGCTTCATGCTCGTGTGCATCGCGGCGAGTATCGTGCCGCTGTGCTTCAAGGAGACAAATGCGCTGTTTATATGGCTCGACCGCGCAACGGTCACGGTGTTCATCGTGGACTATCTGCTGCGCTGGTGGACGGCGGACCTAAAGTACGAAAAGAGCGGGAAATGGGCGTTTTTGCGCTATCCGTTCAGCTTTTTCGGTATTGTAGACCTGCTGTCCATCCTGCCGTCGCTGACGATGCTGTCGTCGGGGTTCAAGCTGTTTAGGCTTTTCCGCCTCAACAAAGCGCTCAAGGCGCTCAAATTCCTGCGCTACTCGCACAGCTTTGAACTTATTTTGAATGTCATCAAGCGCGAGAAACGAGCACTCGCGGCGGTGTGTGTGCTGGCGGGCGGGTATATCGCGCTGTCGGCGCTCATCATGTTCCAGGTGGAGCCCGACAGCTTTGACACGTTTTTCGACGCCATCTACTGGGCGGTCGTCACGCTGACGACCGTCGGCTATGGCGACATCTATCCGACGAGCGAGATCGGCCGCATCGTGAGCATGATGTCGTCGTTCATGGGAATCGCCATCGTTGCGCTGCCCACCGGTATCATTACGGCTGGCTACATGCGCGAGCTCAGCCGTGAAAAGTGGGACTAAATAGAGAGGGCAGAACCATGGAGATCAGAACAGCAACGATGAACGATCTGGACGCGGTCGCGGCGGTGGAAGCCGAGTGCTTTCCCGTGGCCGAGGCAGCGACAAAAGAGGAATTCGCCGAGCGAATCAAATATTACGGCGACCACTTCTGGCTGATGTTCGAGGGCGACAAGCTCATCGCGTTTCTCGACGGCTTTGTGACGGACGTGCCCGACCTGACCGACGAAATGTACGCGAAAGCATCCATGCACGACGAAAATGGCGCGTGGCAGATGCTCTTCGGTCTGAACACCTTGCCGGAGTACCGGAAAAACGGCTACGCGGGCGAACTGCTCCACCGTGCCGTTGAGGATGCGAGAAAGCAGGGGAGAAAGGGTGCAGTCCTGACCTGCAAACAGCGGCTCGTCGACTACTACGCGAAGTTCTGCTTTGTCGACGAGGGCGTGACAGACAAGTCCGTGCACGGCGGCGTTGTCTGGCACCAGATGCGCATCACATTTTGATCGAGACTGACAGAAAAAGGGAGCACGCTTGCGCGTGCTCCCTTTTTGCGATTTTTATTGCTTTCCCGCGAGGTAGTAGTCGCTTTGGCCCGGATGGTAGAACGGACAGGCGGTCAGCTTGCCGCGCAGGAACGACGCCATCTCGTCCTCATCGAGTTGCTCGTCACAGTAGTAGCTGTCGGACTCTTCATCGTAGCTGTAATAAACGCAGTCCTCGCACAGGCTGATGGACATGAGATCATCTCCCGAAAGAAATTAGTGCTGATACTCGAATTCGAGCTCGTACATGCTGACGATGTCGCCGTCCTTGATGCCAAGGTCCTCAAGCTGCTGGAAAACGCCGTTTTCTCGCAGCATCTTATCAAAGAACATCCGGCTCTCGTAGTCACCGAAGTTGATGTTGCTCATAAGGCGTTCAAGCCACTTGCCCTCGACAATGTAGGTGTTGTCCTCGACGGTGATCTTGAGCGGCTCGCTCGCGTCGATCTTCACGGGCTTGGGAACGTACTCGGGCTCGTAGACCGTGACGGGCGGGAGTGTGGAGAGCTTTTCGGCGATCTTGAGCACGAGCTCGCGCGTGCCGGTGTGCGACGCGGCGGACAGGGCGAAGAGGGGATAGCCGAGCGGCTCGACATGCGCGCGCAGCTTTTCGAGCAGGCTCTCGTCCTCCATGATGTCGGTCTTGTTCGCGACGACAATCTGCGGGCGGGTGGCAAGGTCGGGGGAATACTGCGAGAGCTCTGCGTTGATGGCGTCAAAGTCCTCGACCGGGTCGCGGCCCTCGCTGCCCGACACGTCGACGACATGAACGAGCAGGCGGCAGCGGTCGATATGGCGCAGGAAGTCGTGACCAAGGCCCGCGCCCTCGGCTGCGCCCTCGATGATGCCGGGAATGTCGGCCATGACGAACGAAACGCCCTCGTCGACATACACGACGCCGAGGTTGGGGTAGAGCGTGGTGAAGTGGTAGTTTGCAATCTTGGGGCGCGCCTTCGACACAACGGAAAGAAGTGTCGACTTGCCGACATTCGGGAAGCCGATGAGGCCGACGTCGGCCAGCAGCTTCAGCTCGAGCACGATATCGTGCTCCTCGCCCTCAAGGCCCGATTTGGCAAAACGGGGCGCCTGACGCGTCGGCGTTGCGAAATGCGCGTTGCCCCAGCCGCCCTTGCCGCCGCGGCAGAGGATGAACGGCTCGGAGTCGGACATATCCTTGATGATCTCGTTCGATTCCGCGTCGCGCACGACGGTGCCGCGCGGCACGCGGATCGTGAGATCCTTGCCCTGCTTGCCGAACTTGCGCGCGCCCTGACCGTCCATGCCGTTGTCGGCGACGTATTTGCGCTTGTAGCGAAAGTCCATCAGCGTGGACATGTTGTCGTCGACAACGAGGACGATGTTGCCGCCGTTGCCGCCGTCGCCGCCGTCGGGGCCGCCCGCGGAGACGTACTTTTCGCGGTGGAACGCCACCGCGCCATTGCCGCCCTTGCCCGCGCGGCAGAAGATGCGCGCCTTATCAATAAAAGATGCTGCCATGTTGGCACCTCCTTGGATTCTTGTTATTCCTGAACAATTAGTGTATCCGTTTTTTGGCGATTCGTCAAGAAAAACGGAACGTTTCACAAAAAAGAAAAAATCGAAAAAAGTTGGGAACTTTTTTGTGCTCCCTTTCGTCAAAGAAAAAGACACAACGGGAAAGGAAGCGGAAACCTTGAAAAGACTGCTTGCATTGATGATGGTCGTCGCCGTAACGGCGGCGCTTTTGGCCTGCACGAGGGGCGGGCGCGATAACGAAGACGGAAATGACACGCCCAATCCTAAGCCGCAGTACGCCGGCGCGGACACGATGACGCTGCGCGTCGTGGGCGACGGTGAAAACGGTACGCTCATTTTAGCGGGAGAGACGGAGGTCTACGCCCTGCCGCTCGAAGGCGTGACGCTGTACTTAGACGGCGGCAGTGTGTCCGCTTCCGAGATCGAAAGCGGCATGAGCGCCGAGGTCTGGTACACCGGCGGCGTGCAGGAGACATATCCTGCGAAGTTTTCACAGGTGGTGGCCGTGTCGCTCTCGCGTGAGGAGAATGCGCAGTATGACCTCTGCGGTCTCTACTTGCAGGTGCTTGAGGACCTGTGGAACGAGGACGACGGGCTCAACGGCGGCGCGGAGGTCGTGAGCGTCGATCTGAGCAAGGCACCCGGCGGGCTGACCGCGGGCGAAAAGGCGGCGGTCGCCTACATCTATGCGCAGAAGCACGGCGTGCAGGGCCTGACGATGACGTTCGACGAGTTGCGCGAGGAGGGGTACCTCATGGGCGAAAAGCTGGAGGGCGGCAGCACGGCCTATTCGTTTACGAACGGTCTGCTCTTCACCATCACGCCCGATGAAAGCGCGGAGGGGGAGAGCTTTTCGCTGCCGGTGGTCTGCTTCAGCGCTGAAAAGTGGCGCTCGCCGCTCGGCGCGTATTACTTTACGAAGTGTACGGCCTCCCGCGGCGATAACGGCTGGGAATACACCGTCGGCGCGGAAGCGATCTCTTAAATTACAGCAGGTTCTTTAATTTGAGCAGCGAATCGACGATCTGGTCGGCCTCGCAGCGCTCCGGAACGGGGCGGTGCGTGTGGTTGTACCAGATCGTTTTCATGCCCGCGTTTTTGCCGCCGGTGATGTCGGCGGTCAGCGAGTCGCCAATCATCATGCACTCGTCCGCGGCAACATCGGGAAGAAAAGCGCGGCAGGCATCGAAAAACGCCTTTTCGGGCTTGCGGTAGCCGAGTGACTCTGAAACGAACACATGGTCAAAATAGGGGAGAAGTCCCGCCATTTCAAGTCGGTTGAGCTGCTGGTCGTGGAAGGCGTTGCTCGCCGCGCAGAGGATATATTTTTCCTTGAGGTAGCGGCAGATCTCGTCCGCGCCGTCGACTGGGATGGCCGTCTCGTAGAGGAGGTCCAAAAACCGCTTTTCAAACGCGGCGCCGTCGGCCTGGATGCCGAGGGCCTCGAAGATGCGGTTCCAGCGGAATTTAAAAAGCTGCTGCGTCGTGAGCTCGCCGCGCTCGATCATGAGCCAGAGGCCGTCATTGATGCGCGTGAACGTCGCGTAAGTGGAATCGTCATAGGGGAGACCCCATTCGGCAAAGCCGATGCGCATGGCCTGCTCGGCGCATTTGCCGAAGTCGAGCAGCGTGTCGTCGATATCCATCAAAACTGCCTTGAGCATGAAAAGTGACCTCCTGCGGAAAAGATAAAGAAAAGAGCCCCGAGCATTCGCTCGAGGCTCTTCATTGTGCAATTACTCAGCGGGGTAAACAGAAGCCTGCTTACGATCCTTGCCGAGACGCTCGAAACGGAGCACGCCGCTCTCCTTGGCGTAGAGAGTATCGTCAGAGCCGATACCGACGTTGACGCCCGGATGGATGTGGGTGCCGCGCTGGCGCACAAGAATGTTGCCGGCGAGAACGAACTGACCGTCAGCGCGCTTGGGGCCAAGGCGCTTGGCGTTAGAGTCGCGGCCGTTCTTCGTGGAGCCGCCGCCCTTCTTGTGGGCGAAAAACTGAAGACCGATGTTCAGCATGGTGATTTGCCATCCTTTCTGTAAGATGATCGGAACAGGGGGCTTACGCCTCCATGACTTCGATATTGTCCGGATATTCGCTGTGCAGCTCGGAAAAGAGCAACATCAAACCCGTTAAAAGAGCCTGACAGGTGTTCTCGTTCGTGGCGGACAGACCGCCGGGGAGCCGGAATTCCACAGCGCCGGAGCGTTCATGGACCTTGACGGAAGCGGCGAGGCCTAAAACATCGTTCACGGTGCTTTCCACAAGGCGGACCGCACTTGTGACTGCCGCGCAGACGATATCGCTGCCCTCTTCACTGTAACCGCTGTGGCCCTTAGCATCAAAACCGATGATGCGCTTCCCCTCAGTGAGGAATGTAACAGTGGTCATGCCTTAGACGGAGATCTTGCCGATCTCAACCTTGGTATAAGGCTGACGATGACCCTGACGCTTGTGATAGCCCTTCTTGGCCTTGTACTTGTAGACACGGACCTTCTTGCCCTTGCCGTTCTTAACGACAGTGGCCTCCACCTTCGCGCCCTCCACCACGGGAGTGCCGAACTTGGTGTTTTCGCCGTCAACGATTGCCAAAACCTGATCGAAGGTAACGGCGTCGCCCGCCTCGACGGGGAGCTTCTCAATGAACAGGGTGTCGCCCTCGTTCACAACATACTGCTTACCGCCGGTAACGATGATCGCTTGCATTACTTGCACCTCTTTCCTTAATTACGGACTCGCTGTCGGGGGCGTTCGAAAAGTCTCGAAACCTTCCGAAACTTTAAGCCCATTCAAAGCGGCTGTTCAAGTATAACTTCTGACTTTGAAAAAGTCAATAGGTTTTTGAAAAATTCTCTGTGCAGTTTTGCTCAGGTGCAAAGTGAGTCGCGGCACGTGTGCCGCGAGAAAGCAGCGCCAAAGGCGCTGCACGGGTCAAAGGGGATATTCTCTTTCGCAAAAGAGAATATCCCCTTTGGAACCCCAAGAGAAAGACTTTGTATTGTCAGATTGCGGCTTGAAGAACTGCACGCGCTGCGCAATCAGGTGCCTGCTTGATGATGTATCTAAACGATTTGACTTTCTTCTATCTTCGCTGTCGCTTTGCCTGCGTGTCGTTAGCCTTACGCAATCTCCGTCTACTTCGGATTTGCACAAACTTGCTATTGCCTGCCAAGGCGGCATTGCTTCGCTCGCCGCAGTACGCATTACCAAGACGATATGTATTGCCGATAGTAGGTGATTAGGCTGCACAAAAACAAGATGAGCAGAGCGGCAGCGGGTAGTAGAAGTAGGCCAAGTCGTATAGCAACACCAAACGCGGCAACGCCGCGCGCAGGTATTCTCATTCCGGAGGCACAAGGGCCATTCAAGCCTGAGACTGCCGATCAGAACCTTTCTCTTGGGGGTTCAAGGGGGCCATTCTCTTTTGCGAAAGAGAATGGCCCCCTTGTCCGCGTCTCCCTGCGCGGCGCGGGGAACAAGGAGCAGCGCTTTGCGCTGTAGAAATGCAATTTTGCATACTTTTCACCGCGCGGTAAACAATAACTCCGCAAGTTTTATTTGGAAGGAGAGCATTTCAATATGGAAAAGCGAAAAGAATTCTGGCGCGCGCTGCCGTTTGTGATGGCGCTGTTGTTGCTTACCCTCGTGCCGATGCAGAGTGCGTCGGCGCTGTTCGGCAAGGGAAAAGAGGAGGCGAAAGCTGTCGACGGCGCGCCGGTGGCAGAGAACATGGAGATCAAGGTCTACCGCGGCGTCGCGTATGAGGGCGAATTCCGCGCGGTGGACAACGAGGGCGACGAGGTGACCTTTGCCATCGCGCAGGAGCCGAAAAAGGGCATGGCCGCGCTGACGGAGGACGGCCTCGGCTTTGTCTACACGCCGGGCGGCAAGCTGGGGACGGACAGCTTCACCTACACGGCGATCGACGCCTACGGCAACATCTCGCTGCCCGCGACGGTGAGCATCACAATCGAAAAGGCAAATAGCGGCGTCTGCTACGCTGATATGGGCGGCAGCCGTGCGCATACGGCGGCGGTCGATCTTGCCGAGCACGGTGTGTTTGTGGGCGCGAAGATCGGGGACAGCTATTTCTTTGAGCCCGAGCGCACGCTCTCACGTGGTGAATTTGTCGCGATGGCGCTCGCGGCAATGGACGTGAGCGCGGAGGATGTGCAGATGACTGGCTTCTGCGACGATGCGAGCATACCGACCTGGGCGAAGGGCTACGCCGTGAGCGCGCTGAATGCGGGCGTTGTGTCCGGCGTCAGCACGGCGGAGGGCGTTGCCTTTTGCGCGAATGACGCCATTACGCTCAATGAGGCCGCGGTCGTGCTGAACCGGCTGCTTCGCGTGACGGACGTGGACCTCTCGGACTACGACGTGCAGGACGCGGACAACGCCTGGTGCGCACAGGCGGTGGCGAATTTGCAGTCCGTCAGCGTGATCGAGAGTGGGCGGTTTTCCACTGACGAGATGCGCTCGGGCGTGACACGTGCGCAGGCGGCAGAGATCCTCAGCGCGGCGATGACGCTCAAGGACGGACGCGCGGGAAAGGGCGGACTGCTCTCCGGCATTTTCGGCTAAGGGCAAAAAGTGAGAAAAGCGAACAAAAGAGAGCGGTTTTCACGCCGCTCTCTTTTACTTGTATTTGGGAAAAAGCTGTGGTAAAGTATAAATTAGTATAGTATGGATAAACGGGGACGGCAACGTTCCTTTCAAAAATAAGGAGGAAAACGGTATGCGTATCGTTGTTTTAGCAGGCGGCCTGAGTATGGAGCGCAATGTGTCGCTCTCGAGCGGCAACAAGATCTGCCGCGCGCTGAGAGCGCGCGGGCATCAGGCCATTCTGGTGGATATGTTCATGGGCTTTGAGGACTACGACGGTAAGCTCGAAGATGTTTTCGACGCACCGGACGGCTTCTGCGGCGACTATTCCGTCGCTGAGGCAGAGCCCGACCTCGCCGCTGTGCGCGCGAGCCGCAAGGACCAGAGCAAGAGCCTTTTCGGTCCTGGCGTGCTCGATGTGTGCGCCAAGGCGGACGTCGTCTTTCTGGCGCTGCACGGCACCTGCGGCGAGGATGGCCGCGTGCAGGCGGCGTTCGACCTGCTCGGCATCCCGTACACGGGTGCGGGCTACTTATCGAGCGCCATTGCGATGGATAAGGACCTGACGAAGCGTCTTGTGTCGGAATATGTCATCACGCCGCAGTGGCGCACCGTGCGCTACACGGAAGGCGACATCGCGCGCCTTGTGTCGGAAACGAAGCTCCCTTGCGTCGTCAAGCCGGTCGCCAACGGCTCGTCTGTCGGCGTCTCCATCGCGCATACGGGCGCGGAGCTCAAAAAAGCGCTTGAAGAGTGCTTACAGTTCGGCGCGCAGGTCGTGCTCGAACAGTACATCTCCGGCCGCGAGATCCAGGTTGGTATCATCGCGGGCAAGGCACTGCCCTCCATCGAAATTATCCCGAAGACGGGCTTTTATGACTATGCGAACAAGTATCAGGCCGGCGCGGCGGAGGAGATCTGCCCCTCTCCCATCCCCGAGGACTGGGAGATGCGCGTGCGCACCGCGACCGAGACGGTCTACCGCCTGATCGGCCTGAGCGTCTACTCCCGCGCGGACTTCATCGTCACGCCGGACGGTACGCCGTACTTCCTTGAGATCAACACGCTGCCCGGCATGACAAAGACGAGCCTTCTTCCGCAGGAGGCGGCGGCGGTCGGCATCGGCTACGAGGAACTGTGTGAAAAGATCGTCGAAGAGTCGCTGAAGCAGAAAAGAGGGCTGTAAATGGAGGCCATCACGGTAAAGGAGCTGCTCGCGGCGGTGCACGGTGAGCTCTTGCAGGGAGATGAGACAGCGCAAATCCTCGGCGTGAACACCGACAGCCGCACCGTTAAGAGCGGCGAAGTTTTCGTGCCGCTCGTCGGCGAGCGCTTCGACGGGCATGACTATATCGAAAAGGCGATTTCCGCGGGCGCGGAGGGCTGTCTGTGCGCCCGCGTGCCGGAAACGCTGCTGCCCGGAAAGTTTTACATCAAGGTGCCTGACACGCTGCTTGCGCTCAAGGACTTGGCCGCGTGGTACCGTGCGCAGTTTTCAATCCCCTTTGTGCAGGTGACGGGCAGCGTCGGCAAGACGACAACAAAGGAAATGATCGCCTCGGTACTGGGCGTGAAGTTCCATACGCTCAAGACCGCGGCCAACTATAATAACGAGATCGGCACGCCGCAGACGTTGCTGGGCCTCTCCCGCGCGCATCAGGCGGCGGTGATCGAGACGGGCATGGACCGCGCGGGGCAGATCCGGTATCTTGGCGAGATGGTGAAGCCCGATATCGCCGTCATCACGAACGTCGGCGACATGCACATTGAATACCTCGGATCGCGCGAGAACATTCTGAAGGCCAAGTGCGAGATCTTTGAAAACCTCAAAAAAGACGGCCTCGCCGTCTTAAACGGCGACGACGAGCTTTTGAACACCGTCTCTCTGCCGCAGAAAACGTTGCGCTGCGGCCTGTCCGAGCACTGCGATGTCCGCGTCAGCGAGGTCGAAGACCTTGGCATCGACGGCATTCGCTGCGTCGTGACGACGGCAAAGGAGCGTTACGCGCTCTCCATCCCCGTGCCGGGAAAGCACATGGTCTACTCCGCGGCGATGGCCGCGGCCATCGGCGAGTACCTTGGCGAGACCAAAGAGGAGATCGAGCGCGGCGTTGCGGCTTATGAGCCCGCGGGCTCACGCATGCACGTCATCACGTTCTCTGAAAACCGCCGCCTGCTCGACGACTGCTACAACGCGGGTCCGCAGTCGATGGCGGCGTCGCTGCGCGTATTGGGCGCGAGCGGCGGCAAAAAGGCCGCCGTCATCGGCGATATGGCGGAGCTCGGAGAGCTCACCGAGCGTGCGCATAAGGAAATCGGAGAACTCACCAAAGAGCTCGGCATCGACACTGTCATCGCAATCGGCGCACGGGCAAAATACTTTACAGAAGGGAACCCCTCTGCGCAGTGGTTCGGGAGCGTGGACGAGGCGATGGGCGCCGTCAAGGCGGCGTTCACGGCGGAGACGGCGATGCTCGTCAAGGCCTCGCACTCCATGCACTTTGAGAAGATCGTAGAGGAACTGACCAAAGCATGATCGACATCAGTGTTACGGGACTCATCAAGTCCTTTGACCTCGAAAAGAAAATACTGGACGGTATCACCTTTCAGATCGACACGGGCGAGCGCGTGGGTCTTCTCGGCAAAAACGGCGCGGGCAAGACGACGCTTTTCCGCATCCTGACGGGCGAGCTCGACTACGACGCGGGCGAGGTGAGCATCGCCTCGGGCCGCAGGCTCGGTCTCATCTCACAGATCCCCGTGTATCCCGAGGGCTACACGGTCGAGGATGTGCTCAAGAGCGCGTTTTCGCGCATGCAGAGGATGGAGGACGAGATGAACGCCCTCTCCCAGCAGATGGCAAGCGGCGACGAGAGCGAAGAGACGCTGCGCCGCTACGGCGAGCTTTCGGCCAAGTTCGAGGGTCTCGGCGGCTACGACACCGAGACGCCCATCAACAAGGTTGCCAACGGCCTTTCCATCCCGCCGGAGATGCGCGAGCGCCTGTTTGACACGCTCTCGGGCGGCGAAAAGACGCGCGTGAACCTCGGCCGCCTCATTTTGGAGGATACGGATATTTTACTTCTCGACGAGCCGACGAACCATTTGGACCTGCACGCCATCGAATGGCTGGAGCAGTATCTCTCGACGTTCAAGGGTACGGTCGTCGCCATCTCGCATGACCGCTACTTCTTAGACCGCACCATCACGCGCGTCATTGAGGTGCTCGACGGCAAGGCGGAGTTTTACAGCGGCAACTACAGCTTCTACGCGGTGGAAAAAGAGCGCCGCTATTTGGAAAAGATGCGCCAATACGAAAAGGAGCAGGCCAAGATTGCCCAGCTTGAAAAGAGCGCCGAGCAGCTGCGCATGTTTGCCTTCAAGGGCATGGACAAGACGTACCGCCGCGCGCTGTCGATGGAAAAGCGCATCGAGCGTATGCGTACGACGGACAAGCCGACGAAGGAACGGGCACTGAGCGCGCAGTTCAAGTCGCAGGAGTTCTACGGCGACGAGGTGTTCGCGCTCAAAAAGCTCAAAAAGAGCTTCGGCGACCGTGTGCTGTTCCACGACGTGGACTTGCAGGTGCGCGGCGGCGAGCGTATCGCGCTCATTGGCGACAACGGCACGGGCAAGTCGACGCTCATCAAGATGCTGATGGAAGAGGAATATCCCGACGAGGGCAAGATCAAGTTCGGCCCGTCGGTGCGCATCGCGTACCTGCCGCAGATCGTCGAATTCGACGTGCCGGAACGAAACTTGGTCGACACGATGCTCTACTCCAAGCGCAACATCACGCCGCAGAGCGCGCGCAACCGCCTGGCCGCGTTCCACTTCACGGGCGAGGACGTTTTTAAGAGCGTCAGCGTGCTCTCGGGCGGCGAGCTTTCGCGCCTCAAGCTCTGCATCCTGATGGATGAGGAAGTGAATCTCCTGATCCTCGACGAGCCGACGAACCACCTCGATATCGCGTCGCGCGAGTGGATCGAAGAGGCGGTGGAGAGCTACGACGGGACGCTCCTGTTCGTGAGCCACGACCGCTATTTCATCAACCGCTTTGCAACGCGTGTGTGGGAGCTTGAAAACGGCGTCATCACCGACTATCCGATGGGCTTTGCGCGCTACCGGCAGGTCAAGGCACTGGAGGCGCAGAACAAGATCGACCACACGCCAAAGGCTGTAAAGGAAAAGACGATTACAGAAAAACCGAAGCCGAACCGCTCTGCCCAGCAGGCGCGGCGGCAGCTCACCATCTGTGAAAAGGAAATTTCCGCGCAGGAGACCGCCATCGCCGAGATCGAGCAGCGCCTCGAAGAGGCGGGCGGCGACTACGAGCGCTACAGCGAAATTTATAAGGAGAAGGAAGCCGCCGAGCAGAAGCTCAGCGAGCTGATGGAAAAGTGGGAAACGCTCGCCGAGCAGGCGGGCGAATGAGGAACATACCATGAAGAGACAGAAAAGACTGTGGACGGCGGCAGCAGCCTGTGCCGTGCTCGGCGCGGCGTGCCGGACCGTCCCGGGTGTGCGCTTTGCAGGACTGCTGTTCTGGTGCCTGACGGCGCTTTTGATCGTCTTTGCGATGCTCGAGCAGTACAAAGAGCATGCGTGGGCAAAGTGGGGAAAACGCGTTCTGCTCGCGCTCGTGTGCCTAGGGCTTGTCGCATTCGGGTATCTTGAATCGCTCGTTATTCGCGGCGCGCACACGGACGGGCGCGCGGAAGACGCGCAGTGCGTGGTTATTTTGGGCGCGGGCGTGAACGGCACGACGCCGTCGCTGATGCTCTCGTCGCGGCTGCAGGCGGCGCTTGACTTCATCGCGGACAAGCCGGACATCCCCATCATCTGCTCAGGCGGTCAGGGGCCGGGGGAGGATATCTCCGAGGCCGACTGCATGGCCGACTGGCTCATCGCCCACGGCGTGGACGAGAGCCGCATCTACCGCGAGGACCGATCGACCAGTACGCAGGAGAACTTTGCTTACAGCGAAGAGATCATGGCGGAGCTGGGGCTTGATGCGGGCGACATGTTCGCCTTTGTCACGAACGACTACCATATTTTTAGGGCGGGGCGCATCGCCGGAACAGATGCGGCCTGCGGCGTGGCGGCGACGCTGCCGCGCAGCGCCTATTACGATGCCTTACAGCTCAACTACTATGTGCGGGAGGCCTTTGCCACCGGTTGGCTCCTGCTGAGAGGAAACTGAGTATGAACGATAACATTTTATGCCTTTACTATTCCCGCACGGGAAACACGAAAAAAGCCATGGAGGAGGTCGCCGAGGCGCTGGACTGCGAATGTTTCGAAATTCGCGACAAGTTCGATCGCAGCGGCACGATGGGCTACCTTCGCTGCTGCTTTGACGCGATGCACAAGCGCACGAGTGCGGTTTCGCGCCCGAAATGCCAGAGGCCGCTGTCGGACTACAAGCTCGTCATCCTCGGCACGCCCGTGTGGGCGGGCCGCTGTTCGAGCGTTATTCGCGGCTTTTTGAAGCGCCGCGGCTATGAGATCCAGAACGCGGCGTATCTCATCACGCACAAGAGCGAGCAGGACTATAAGGACGTCTTCCGCCAGATGGACCTCTATTTGCAGACGCCGCACGTGGCGGAGGTCTCGCTCTGCCCCGATTCCGCGGGCTACCACTTCTGGCGAGACCAGTTCGTCAAGGCCTGCTCTGACTTCATTGCGGAGGACAAGGCCTGATGTGGGAAAAGCTCAAACAGCTCGCGCGCCGCTATGACGAGATCGGCGAGCTGCTCGAAGTGCCGGAAATTTACGCTGACCCAAAGAAGCTGCGCACGCTCACGCGCGAGCAGAAGGAGCTTTCCACCGTGGTGGAGACCTACCGCGCGTACCAGAAGTGCGAGGACGACATCGTGCAGGCGCTGGAGCTTGTATCCGATCCCGAGCTCAAGGACATGGCGCAGGAGGAATTGAACACTGCCAAGGCGGAAAAAGAGCGCCTTTTTGACGAGCTGCGCGTGCTGCTCCTGCCGCGCGACCCGAACGACGACAAAAACGTCATCGTCGAGATCCGCGGCGGCGTGGGCGGGGAGGAGAGCGCGCTTTTTGCCGCCGACCTCTACCGCATGTATGCGATGTACGCGGAAAAGCGGGGGTACCGCGTGGAGCTGCTCAACTACAACGATACGGAGTTGGGCGGTGTTAAGGAAGC
>ULVU01038648.1_pt1 | contig 20006 bp, 16 predicted proteins | sample 1959731 | NCBI WGS metagenome assembly ULVU01 (sample SAMEA4835794, study PRJEB28245) | human gut metagenome | biome: gut microbiome; material: fecal sample | place: Denmark | collected 2008 | reverse complement strand
AGTGATGAAAACACAATATAATATTTTTATAAATAAAGCAATAGGGCTTTTATTTTTGGAGAAAAAGACTTATTATGGATAATGAACTGATTTTTAGGAGAAAAAGGAGAGAGATTATGTTGAGAGCAGCAGATTACCGTGAGCGTGCAAGAGCATCTTTGAGTGGAAACTGGGGAATGGCAGTTCTTGTTTGTTTTGTAGGAGCATTGCTTGGAGGAATCCAGTCCGTTATACCTGTTACCGCAAATTATCAATATGGGGAGGGAATGAGCGTACAGATTTTTGGGATAAATATGAGCCTGAATCAGCTTCCGGCAGAAATGCTCGGAATCCTGGCTGTCATGATGAGCATTTTAAGCATTTATGCACTGGCACAGTTTGTGATCGGTGGTGTAGTGGAACTTGGTATGTGTGCTTATTTTTCCAAACGTGCATTGGGCGAGAATGCGGACATTAAGGATGAGTTTGCTTATTTCCGGTATTTCGGAAAGGCACTAGGGCTTCGTATTGTAACTTCTATTTTTATTTTCTTATGGACGATGTTATTTATCATACCGGGACTCATCGCTACCTATCGTTATGCAATGGCACCATACATCATGGCAGAACATCCGGAAATGGGGATCATGGAGGCGATTGAGGCATCCAAACAGATGATGGATGGCAATAAATGGTCGCTGTTTTGTCTGGATTTCAGTTTTATCGGCTGGATGATTTTAAGTGCATGTACATTTGGAATCGGAGATCTATTCTTAAATCCATATACCCATATGGCAACGGCTCATTTTTATCTGAATTTAAGCAGAGGTTCTTCCGGAAACTTCAATTCGGATGGAATGATGTAAAAGGGAAAAATCTGTCACTGAATTCTTATAAAAATGTGAAAAATCTGCGAATGGATTTCAATTGAAAAAGAGATGTGCTAAAATGTACCGTGTTGTGGTCACGGAAAAACATTTTGGCACAATTTTTTTGCAGAATTTCGTGGCAGAAGATGAATTAGAAAAGTTGGAAGTAATAAAATGAAACAGATGAAATATAAAAAACAGATACAGCTCATTGCAGCAATCGTTACACTGATCGTATTCCCGGTGATCACGTTTTATCTCATGGAAGCCTACACACACAATCCATTCGAAGAGGTAAGACCGTGGGCGCAGTTTTTCAATATTTTGCTCTTTGAGCTTTTGGCGTGGATCTTTGTCAGTGTGACCGGAAAGATACAAAGCGGGCTTCGGATCGAGCTGGTAACCGCGATGATTTATGGAATCGCAAATGCCTATGTGGTCCGTTTCCGGACCAATCCGATCGTGCCGTGGGATATTTTTTCCTGGAAGACGGCGGCAAGTGTGGCATCTAATTATGATTTTAAACCGGATATTCGAATGATCGTGGTGACGCTTGCGTTTCTTGGAATGATCGTTTTACTGCAGTTTGTAAAAACCGGAATGCCGAAGTTTCAATTATGGAAGCGGCTGATTCCGGCGGGAGCATGCTGCATCGTGCTGGTTTTGTTTGTCAATCTGCTACAGGATGAAGATTTTCAGACCGGACACAGATTGTATCCATTTTTATTTACTCCGGCATTTATGACGCAGGTAAATGGAGTGGCAGTGACGTTTGCAATGGATCTCGCATATATGACTGTAGAAAAACCGGCAGGTTATGACGCTGTAAAAGAGCAGGCGCTGCTGGAAAGTTATGCAGGGCAGGAAGATGACACAGACAGCAGTGAAAAGAAAGAGGAACTGCCCAATATCATTGTTGTGATGAATGAGTCTTTTTCGGATCTGAATGTGCTGGGAGATTTTACAACAAATGAAGATTATATGCCGTATCTGCATAGTTTACAGAACGGGGCGGAAAATACGGTGACAGGTTATCTGAATGTGTCTGTGTGCGGAGGAAATACCGCAAATACAGAGTTTGAGTTCCTGACGGGAAACAGTATGGCGTTTCTGCCACAGGGAAGTATTCCGTATCAGCAGTACATCACGAAAGAACTTCCGGCGCTCCCGGCGTATCTGGCATCTTTGGGCTATGAGACGGTGGCAACCCATCCTTATTATGCGGATGGCTGGGACAGGGATAAGGTATATCCATTGCTTGGCTTTTCAGAGAGTATTTTTAAAGACCAGTACTGGGGAGCAGGTTATGTGCGCAAGTACGTCAGTGATAATAGCTGTGTGGATAAGATCATTGAATTATATGAGAAAAAAGAAGAGGGAACACCTTTATTCGTTTTCAATGTGACGATGCAAAATCACGGTGGATACTCGGATACTTATGATAATTTTACCCCGGATATCACAGTGGAGGGTGTGGAAAGTACACCTTTGAGCCAGTATTTATCGCTTGTCAGACTTTCGGATCAGGCACTGGAAAAACTGATTTCCTATTTTGAGGAGGCAGACGAAAAGACAATTGTAGTATTCTTTGGGGATCATCAGCCAAATGACACGGTGGCAGCGCCGATTTTGAATCTGAATGGTATGACGACAAAGACACTGACAGAGGATCAGTTGAAACTGCGGTATGAAGTGCCATATGTGATCTGGGCGAATTATGACATTGATGCAGAGAGCGGAAAAGATACAAGTGCAAATTATCTTGCGGCGGACGTATTACACTATGCAGGAATTTCTGAGAATGCATATGGTTCTTATCTGTTGGAATTACAACAGAATTATCCAGTTATCTCTGCAATGCGTGTGCTCACGAAAGATGGTCTGGATACAAATTCATCCAGCTTAAAACAGGAATTGAAAGATTACCAGAGTCTGCAGTATTATCAGCTATTTGACTGGAAAAAAGAGTGAGTGTGCAGACAGATCGCTCATCAGGAAAGAAATGAAGGAAAGAAAACAGGAGTTTGTAAGAATGAATCAGACACAAATCAATGAGACAAAATCGAAAAAGTGGTGTAAACGGCTGCCACTGCTTGCCGCCTTTCTGATACCACTTCTGATCTCGGTGATCATTTGTATCGATCATGAAGTGTATCCATTTGGGGAGCGTTGTCTGTTACAGGTGGATATGTATCATCAATATTGTCCTTTTTTTACAGAGTTTGTGGATAAATTAAGAAGCGGCGAAAGCCTCATGTACTCGTGGACGATCGGGCTTGGTGCGGATTTTGTGTCACTGTTTGCCTATTATCTGGCAAGCCCTTTGAACTGGTTTATTTTGCTGTGCCCGAAGGGATACGTGATTGAATTCATGTCAATCCTTATGATTCTTCGTATCTCGCTCTGTGGACTGACATTTGCATATTATCTGAAAAAGCACTTTCACACAAATCACCCGGCAATCGCGGTATTTGGAACGGCGTATGCACTGTCTGCGTTTATGGCAGCTTATGCCTGGAATGTGATGTGGACAGATTGTCTGGTGCTTGCGCCGCTCATTATCCTCGGTGTGGAACAGCTTGTAAAAGAGAAAAAGGCTGCATTGTATTATGTGACACTGGCCACAGCCATTTTGTCCAATTATTACATTTCGATTATGATCTGCATTTTTCTTGTGCTCTATTTTCTGATCCTTTTATTGGAGCAGAGGGAAGGAAAAATCGGGGCATGTGTACGGTTTGCATGGTATTCCCTTCTGGCGGGTGGAACAGGTGCAGTGTTGCTGATCCCGGAAGCGATTATTTTAGGGGAGAGCGGCTCGCAGGGGATTTCTTTTCCAAGTGCGGTGGAATGGTATTTTAATCTGATCGCAGAACTGGGAAGGCAATGTATTTTTGTAGAAACGTATACAGGACGTGACCACTGGCCAAACATTTATACTGGCGTGTTTACATTGTTTTTGATCCTGTTATATCTGACGAACCGCGGGATCAGCTGGAAAAAGAAACTGCCGCGCGTATTACTGCTTGCGTTTATGGCATTAAGCTTTGCCAATAATATGCTGGATTTTATCTGGCATGGATTACATTTCCCGGATTCGCTGCCGGGCAGACAGAGCTTTTTATACAGTTTTTTATTGTTAGTATTGTGTTTTGAGACATTTTTGCATCTGAAAGAAAACCGCTGGTATCACGTGCTTGTGGCACTGGTCTTGGATGGGGCATTCCTGTATGCAGCGTACCGCTGGTCTGACAGCGAACTGATCGGAAGCGACAGTTTCTTTACGACGGCAGTGTTTATCGTTGTGTACGCGGTGCTGCTTCTGGTGTGGTATGGAGGAACTGCAAAAGTCAGAGATTATGTTTTTTTGATTACGTCAATTGTAGTGATTACAGAGTTGACGATCAACTTTGATATGACAGGTCTGGATACGGTGAGCAGAACTTCTTATGTGAAAGACTGGAAGGATTATGAAAACGTTTTAGAGCAGGCGAAGAAAAAGGAAAGTGAAAACAGCGCGGTGTATTTTTACCGGACGGAGGAGATGGAGCGGAAAACGAAAAATGATGCGGCGTTGTCCGGCTATTACTCTGCAACACAGTTTTCTTCGCTGATGAACATCAATGTCAGTCATATTTATCAGGATCTTGGAATGGAAGGTGGAAAGAATTTTTATTGTATCAACGGCGCGTCGCCTCTGATCTCTTCCATGCTTTCCTTAAAATATGTGATCGCGGACAATGCAATGGAGGAAAGCCCGCTGCGTACCCTTGTGGCGTCATCCGGGAACACGTATTTATATGAAAATAAATATTCCCTTCCACTGGGATTTATGGTAGACGATGAGGTGGCAGAACGCTGGGACTATAAAAATGGCGGCGGTGTCTCCAACCAGAATGAACTTGCGGAACTGTTGGGGGCACAGGAAGAGATGCTCTCAGTAGTTCCAGCGGAATCGGAAGTCGGCGTGTCTACGATTCAGGTGACGGAGGACGGATATTATTTTGCAGCATACAGTTCTGTGACATCCGACACCCTTGAGGAAGAGGTCAGTGATGGAAGAACGAAGTCCTTTACGAAGGCGTCCCACGGATATATTTTAGATCTGGGGTATGCAAAATCCGGAGATGTGATCCGGATTAAAAATTCCAATAACGAGCGTGTGGATATTACTGCCTATCAGTTGAATATGGATGCACTGGATACCGCATATGAGACGTTAAACAGCCAGACAATGGAACTCACCTCGTTTTCAGACCGGAAGATCACAGGTACGATCGATGTGGAAAAAGCGGGGAATCTCGTATTTTCGATTGCAAGGGAAGATGGCTGGACGGTGTATGTAGATGGAAAAGAGACAGAGCCGGAGACATTTGCTGAGGCGTTTATCAGTGTGCCGTTGACGGATGGAAAACATGACATAGAACTTATTTATACAACACCCGGACTGAAGACTGGCGCCATGATAAGTCTTGGCTGTCTGATCCTTTTCCTGCTCTCTGCCTTTTGGAGGGGAAAACAGGAAAAGAATATTGTTGTATCGGAAAGCCTGTGTTAAAATAAGTTTATCTTTACAGAACTAATATAGAAGAAAGTGATTAAGAGACAGGAAAGAGGTAACAGATGTTAGAGACAGGTATCAGAGGAGAAGCAAAAGAGGTAGTATCAGAGAGCAATTCAGCACAGGCAATGAAAAGCGGTGAACTGAAGGTATATGCAACACCTTCCATGATCGCATTGATGGAGCAGGCTGCCTACAAGAGTGTTGCAGCAGAACTGGAGGAGGGAAAAGGAACAGTCGGAACGTTGATGAACGTATCCCATATCTCAGCAACACCGCTTGGAATGGAAGTGACTGCCAAGAGTGAACTGGTAGAGATTGACCGCAAGAGACTGGTGTTTAAAGTGGAAGCGTTTGACGAGCGCGGCATGATCGGTGAGGGAACGCATGAACGATTCGTGATCGACAATGAAAAATTTCAGGAAAAAGCCAATAACAAATAAAATTTTTTTCTAAGACACCATAAAAGTACGGTTTATTGGACAGTAAATAAGATACACTCTTTTCAACTTGAGAGAACGTTAAAAAGTTGAAAGGAGTGTTTTTTTATGAAGGGATATGTGATCGAAGCAGGCTATATGGGATATGTGGACGGAGCGTACATGCTTTTTGCAGATGAAGAAGATTATCAGGAATATTTTAGAGAGTGGCATTGAAATAAAACTACCGCAGTGATAAGATAGTCACAGGCAGCTATTGAAGATAAATAGAAAGGTAGTGACAGATCATGGCTGGAAAAGAAATACGGATTTATGGGGAAGATGAGAGCGCGATCAAGATCCGCCCTTATGAGCATCACGCAAAGTATTATGAGACAGACCAGATGGGAATTATCCATCATTCCAACTATATCAAATGGATGGAAGAGGCAAGGATGAATCTGATGGAACAGATCGGGCTTAGTTATAAGCAGATGGAAGAGATGGAGATCATCAGTCCGGTATTGTCGGTGTCCTGCGAGTACCACAGTATGGTTCATTTTGATGACACGGTGGTGATCGAGACGAAGATCACAAAGTATAACGGAATCAAGATGGATGTGGAATACCGGATGACTGACAAAGAGACCGGGGAGCTGCGCACAACGGCAAAGAGTTCCCATTGCTTTTTGAACCGTTCCGGCAGACCGATTTCCTTAAAGAGGTCTTATCCGGAGATCGACACGAAGTTTTTTGAGTTCACGGATGAGAATTAAGAGTGATAATCGTTACTGGAACGAGATACGAGTGAACAGTAACTGATAATATGCCATACAGGCATAAATGAGACATAGAGAGAGGAAGAAAAATGATACCAGAGAGATTAACTGCGCTTCGCGAAGAGATGAAACGCAGAAGCATTGATATTTACGTAGTTCCAACCGCTGATTTTCATGAGTCAGAGTATGTTGGGGAGCATTTTAAGGCAAGAAAGTTTATTACAGGATTTACCGGTTCCGCAGGAACGGCAGTCATCACGTTAAAAGAGGCAGGACTTTGGACAGACGGCCGCTATTTTGTGCAGGCTGAGAAACAGTTAGAGGGAAGCACTGTCACGTTATATCGTATGGCAGAGGAAGGTGTACCTGCCGTAGAAGAATTTGTAAAAGACAAACTGCCACAGGGCGGCTGCATCGGTTTTGACGGAAGAACCGTAAACGGTGCCTGGGGTGAAAAATTTGTGGCAATCGCAGAGGAAAAGAAAGGTTCTCTTTTTGTAGGGGAAGATCTGATCAATCTGATCTGGACAGACAGACCGGAGTTATCCAAAGCTCCATTATTTATACTGGAAGAAAAATATTCCGGAAAGAGCACTGCAGAGAAGATCAAAGATGTGCGTGCAAAGATGGCAGAGGAAGGTGCAGATGTCCACATTCTTACGAGCCTTTGCGATATTGCATGGCTTTTGAATATCCGTGGCGGTGATATCCAGAGCGTTCCGGTAGTATTGTCCTATCTTGTTCTGACCAGGGATCAGTGTATCTGGTTTTTACAGGAAGAAGTGGTGGATGATACCATCCGCGCTTATCTGAAGGAAAATCATATCGAGACAAGACCATACGATGATATTTACACTTATGTTCCGACCATTCCGGAGAGTACCGTGGTTCTGATGAACAAGAGCAGTGTCAATTATCGTATCTGCAGTGAATTAAATAAGAACATTCAGGTTATAAATAAACCAAACCCTACCGAGCTGATGAAGGCAGTCAAGAATCCGGTTGAGGTGGATAACACCCGCCTTGCACATGTCAAAGACGGTGTGGCAGTGACAAAGTTCATGTACTGGCTGAAAACAAATATCGGCAAAATCCCAATGACAGAGATTTCTGCGTCCGATTATCTGGAGGCAAGAAGAAGAGAGCAGGAGAACTTTATTGATTTAAGCTTTACGACCATCAGTGCCTACGGTGCAAATGCAGCGATGATGCACTATTCTGCAACACCGGAATCCAATACCGAATTAAAACCGGAAGGCTTTTTACTGGTAGATTCAGGCGGACATTATTATGAGGGAACAACCGATATCACGAGAACTTTTGTGTTAGGTCCGATCAGCGATGAGATGAAACAGCATTTCACAGCAGTATGCCGTTCCAATATGAAGCTTGCCAATGCGAAGTTTTTATATGGTGCATGCGGTCTGAATCTGGATATTCTCGCACGAGGTCCATTGTGGGACATGGGAATTGACTACAAATGTGGTACAGGACACGGTGTCGGTTATATCTTAAATGTACATGAAGGACCAAACGGTTTCCGCTGGAAGATCGTACCGGAACGCCATGACAGCGGTGTGCTGGAAGAGGGTATGATCACAACCGATGAACCGGGTGTATATCTGGAAGGAAAGTATGGTATCCGCACGGAGAATGAACTGGTCTGCCGCAAAGCAGAGAAGAATGAATATGGTCAGTTTATGGAATTTGAGAACATCACTTACGCACCGATCGATCTGGATGGAATCGATCCGGAGCAGATGAGCCCACGTGAGAAGCAGATGTTAAATGATTATCATAAGAAGGTATATGAAGTGCTCTCTCCTTACATGACAGAGGAAGAGAACGAATGGCTGAAGAAGTATACCCGCGCAATTTAATTTGTCACAGGATGGGACTGCCGCATGCGGCAGCCCCTTTACTGCTTTTTTATGAGCAGTGAAAAAATAAGAAGGAGACACAAAGTTTATGAGTGAAAAGCTGGTACTGATCGATGGACACAGCATTTTAAACCGGGCATTTTTCGGAATCCCGGATCTGACGAATTCCGAGGGACTTCATACCAATGCGGTCTATGGATTTTTAAATATTTTATTTAAGATTTTAGAGGAGGAACAGCCAAACTATCTGACGGTTGCCTTTGATGTATCACAGCCAACTTTTCGTCATAAGATGTATGCAGAATACAAGGGAACCAGAAAGCCGATGGCGGAGGAACTTCGCGAACAGGTGCCTCTGATGAAGGAAATGTTAAAAGCCATGGGTGTGACTATCGTGGAAAAAGGTGGGTATGAGGCAGATGATATTTTGGGGACCATTGCAAAACGCAGCGAAGCAGAGGGACTTGAAGTATCCGTTGTGTCAGGAGACAGGGATTTATTGCAGCTTGCTACCGACCATATTAAAATCCGTATTCCGAAAACAAAGCGCACCGGAACCGAGATCGAGGATTATAATACGAAGGAAGTTTTGGACAAATATCATGTGACGCCGATCGAGTTTATCGATGTGAAAGCATTGATGGGCGATACTTCGGATAATATCCCGGGTGTTCCGGGAATCGGAGAAAAGACAGCAACAGCTCTCATTGCGCAGTACGGCAGCATTGAAAACTGTTATGCGCATGTGGATGAGATCAAACCACCGCGGGCAAGCAAGAATTTAAAGGAAAATTATGAGCTTGCACAGATGAGTAAGACATTAGCGACAATCGAGATCCATGCAGATATTGACTATGATCTGCAGAGTGCAAGATTAGAGCAGATCAAAGATCTGTATACAGAGGAAGCATATCTTTTGTGCAAACGTCTGGAGTTTAAGAATATGCTTGGCAGATTTGAGGTGGATGCACCAAAGAATCAGGCGGAAGAACATTTTAAGCTTGTGACAGAGAAGAAGGAAGCCGAAAAGATTTTTGCAAAGATCAAAGGCATAGAATGTGCATTTCAGATCATTCCGATGGAGGAAAAAAAGGATGCGAACATGGATGCGGGGGGGCAGATGAATCTTTTTGCAGCACCGCAGACGAATGAATTTCTTGGAATGGCAGTCTGCTTTGGGGAGAAAGACACCTACTTTTTCAAGGCTGGGGAAGAACTGACAAGCAGCGTGTTGTCAGACCTCCTCACACACTCTGAGGCGGCAGGATACATGACACTGGATTTAAAACCGCAGCTTGGACTGCTCCATATGATCGAGCAGAGAGAGAACGGATGTCTGAACCAGAAAAACATTTTTGACAACGTCATCGCAGCATATCTGCTGAATCCGTTAAAAAATGAATATCCGTATGAAGACATCGCAAAGGATTACTGCAGCCTGATGATCCCATCGAGAGTGGATCTGCTTGGAAAGTCAGGCTATGATCTGGCAATGGATGAGAAACCGGAAGGATTTTTAAAGACAGTCTGCTTTATGGCGTACACTGCATTTTCCAGCAAAAAAGCAATGATGGAAGAGCTGAAGGCAACCGGAATGGAACAGCTCTATGAAACCATTGAGATGCCGTTAGTGTTTACCCTTGCAGACATGGAACACACAGGAATTGCCATTGATGCAGTTAATCTGAAAGAGTATGGGGAGAAACTTGCAGTCCGCATCAAAGAGTTAGAAACCCGGATTTATCAGGAAGCAGGGGAAGAGTTTAATATCAATTCTCCAAAACAGTTAGGTGTGATCCTGTTTGAAAAACTCGAAATGCCTTACGGAAAGAAGACAAAGACCGGATATTCGACAGCCGCAGATGTGTTAGACAAACTTGCACCAGAGTATCCAATTGTTGCAGATATTTTGGAATACCGCCAGCTTACCAAGTTAAAATCCACTTATGCAGATGGACTTGCCAATTATATTAAGGAGGATGGAAGAATCCATACTTCCTTTAACCAGACGATCACGGTTACCGGAAGGCTGAGCAGTACAGAGCCGAATCTCCAGAATATCCCGATGAGGATTGAACTTGGCAGATTGATACGAAAAGCATTTTTACCGGCAAAGGGATGTGTGTTCATGGACGCCGATTATTCGCAGATCGAGCTTCGTGTGTTAGCGCACATGTCCGGGGATGAAAAACTGATCGAGGCGTACAGAGAGGCACAGGATATCCACAGAATCACTGCATCACAGGTATTCCACATTCCATTTGATGAGGTGACAGATTTACAGCGAAGAAATGCCAAAGCGGTAAACTTTGGAATCGTATATGGAATCAGTTCCTTTGGATTAAGCCAGGATTTAAGTATCAGTAAAAAAGAGGCAGCAGAGTATATCGAACGGTATTTTGAAACATATCCAAAGATCAAGACATTTTTAGACGGACTTGTGGAGGATGCCAAAAAGAACGGATACGTGACAACCATGTTTGGAAGAAGGCGTCCGGTTCCGGAACTTTCCAGCAGTAACTTTATGCAGCGTTCTTTTGGAGAGCGTGTGGCAATGAATGCGCCAATTCAGGGAACAGCCGCAGACATTATCAAGATTGCTATGATACGTGTGCATGACAGGCTGTTGGAGGAACATTTGAAATCAAGACTGATCATCACGGTGCATGATGAACTTTTAATTGAGACAGCAGAGGATGAGATTGATAGAGTAAAAGAAATCCTGACGGAAGGTATGCAGCAGGCAGCAGATCTGAAGGTGGCTCTGGCAATTGACCTTCACACCGGAAAGAACTGGTACGAGGCAAAATAGCTTTGCATCAGAAACGGACAGCACGAAAGAAGATAAGGGTGGACGGAAAATATGAAATTTATAGGGATCACAGGTGGTGTAGGAGCCGGAAAATCAGCAGTTTTAGATTATATGGCAACCAAACCGGGCGTGCGTGTCATGCTGGCGGATGAGATCGCACATGAACTGATGGAACCTGGAACGGACTGTTATGAGCAGATCAGACAGGCTTTTCCGGAGCATGATATTTATAAGGAAGATGGACATTTTGACCGGATAAAACTGGCGAAGGTGATCTTTTCAGATGGAAACAGGCGTGCCAGGATGAACGGGATCGTACATCCGGCAGTGAAAGCATATGTGATAGCAGAAGCGAAAAGAGAGAGACAGGAAGGAAAGCTTGCACTGCTTGTTTTGGAAGCGGCACTTTTAATTGAAGAACATTATGATGAAATTTGTGATGAACTCTGGTATATTTATACAAGAGAGGAAATCCGCGAGGCAAGACTGATGGAATCCCGTGGGTATTCCAGAGAGAAGGTACAGCAGATTTTTTCGAGTCAGTTGAAGGAAGCAGAGTACCGGAAACATTGCAGTGTTGTGATCGACAACAATGAAGGGTTAGAGGAAATGCAGAGACAGATCGATGCGGCAGTGTGCGCTATCTGACGGATTTTGCAGACAATTGGAACGGATCAGGGAATTACAAAGAAAAGGTAAGTGAGAGGGCACTACAGATGAATGAAACACAGACATTCGAACAGCCATATGTATTTGGACTGGACATTGGAACACGAAATGTAGTAGGTACGGTTGGATATAAGGAAGGAAATGAATTTGTCGTTGTGGCACAGTATATCATGCAGCATGAGACAAGGGCGATGATCGATGGACAGATCCACGACATTGGACGTGTGGGAAGTGTGATCCGGACGGTAAAAGAGGAATTGGAGAAACAGATTGAATGTCCGTTGACCGAAGTGTGTATCGCAGCAGCCGGTCGTGTGTTAAAGACTGTAACGACAAATGTAGAATATGAATATCCGGAAGAGACTGTTGTTACAAGGGAAGATATCCATACGCTGGATCTGCTTGGAATTGAAAAGGCACAGTCCATATTAAAAGAAAAAAATGATACAAGATACAAGTTCTACTGCGTGGGATATTCGGTTGTGAAGTATTATCTGAACGAGGAGGCTTATTCCAACATCGAGGGACATAAGGCAGAGGTGATCAGCGAGGATATCATCGTGACATTCCTGCCGGAGGATGTTGTGGACGGACTGTATTCCGCAGTGGCGCAGGCAGGTCTTGACGTCGCCAATATGACATTGGAGCCTATTGCGGCGATCGATGTTGCAATCCCGGAAACATTCCGTATGCTGAATATCGCACTGGTCGATGTCGGAGCCGGAACATCGGATATTTCTGTCACGAAAGATGGAAGTATCATCGCCTATGGCATGATTCCGCTTGCAGGGGATGAATTGACAGAACTGATCGTGCAGCATTATCTGGTCGATTTCCAGACCGCAGAGCGCATCAAACTTGCAAGTACGACCGGGGAGATGATCACATACAAAGATATCATGATGATCGAGCACTCCATTCCGGCGAAGGAAGTGTGGGAACTGGTAGAGCCGGTAACAGATAAAATGACAACGGCAGTGGCAGAGAAAATCAAAGAGTTAAATGGCGGACAGAGTGTCAGTGCTACGTTTGTCGTTGGTGGAGGCGGAAAAATCCACGGTTTTACAGAGATGCTGGCAGATAAACTCGGACTTCCAAAGGAGCGTGTCGCTCTCCGTGGTGAGGAAGTACTGCAGGAAGTAACCTTTGAGCAGCCGGATATCGAAAAAGATCCGCTCATCGTAACACCGATCGGTATCTGTCTGAATTATTATGACCAGAAAAACAGTTTTATCATGGTACATTTGAACGGTGAACGGATCAAGATGTATGACAACAGCAAGCTTCTGATCATGGATGCGGCACTGCAGGCGGGAGTAGCCAACGAAGATCTGTTCCCGAAACGTGGAAAAGAAGTGAATTATACGGTCAATGGCGTGGCAAAAGTGGAGCGGGGTCTGCAGGGGGAATCTGCTGTGATCACCATGAATGGAAAACCGGCAGGCATCAATACTAAGTTAGAACCGAATTCAGAGATCGAGATCTGCCCATCCACTGCGGGAGAGGATGCCATGATCACCATCGAGCAGTTAGAGGAGTACCATACATCCACCATAACATTTATTGTCAACGGCAGGAAAATCGTATGCCCGCGTTTTGTTGAGGTAAATGGTAAATTAGAACCAGCCTCTTATCTGATCAGAGAGGGAGACGAAATTGAGACGAGAGCTTATTATACCGTCGAGCAGATCGCAGAATTTATGGACGTGGAGATCGACACGGAAAAAGAGATCATTGTGAATAACCGTGTGGTCGACCTGAATTATCTTGTCTATGAGAACTTTAATATTGAGTGGACGATCCTGTCCTTCCGCACACATGTGTCTGATACAATAGAGGAGATGGCCGCTGAAGGCATTGAAGAAACAGCAGATACGGCAGAGGCACCGGAGGAGAATGTTTCAGACAGCGGAACGGCAGGTGAGACAGAAGACAGCGTACCAGCGGATGATGCATCTGTGACAACGGATGAAGAAACGCAGACGGCGGAGGAAAGTCCGGCAGATAACGAAACTTCGGAGGAAGCCAAAGAGAAGGAAACGCATTCTGTGGAAGTTATCATCAATGGCACACCGGTCACGCTGACAGGAAGAGAGTCCTATATGTTTGTGGATCTCTTTGAATTTTACGAATTTGACCTTTCTGCCTCTGCAGGAAGAGCGATCATTACAAAATTAAATGGCCAGAATGCACAGTACACCGCAGAATTAAAAGACGGTGATGTGATTGAACTGGCTTGGAAAGAGAAATAGATTTATGGAATTATGCAGTATTGCAAGCGGAAGCAGCGGAAATTGTATCTGTGTCGGCTCAGATGACTGTCATGTGCTGATCGATGTGGGAATCAGTGGAAAAAGGATTGAGAACGGTTTAAACAGTATTGATCTAAAGACTGCAGATATGCAGGGAATCCTCATCACACATGAGCATATCGACCATATCGCAGGACTCGGAGTGATTGCAAGAAGATATGGCATTCCGATGTATGCAACAGGGGAAACCGTTGATGCTATTTTACATACAAAAACTGTTGGAAAAATAGACGAGGCACTTTTTCAGGTGATCGAACCGGAAAGGGAGTTTACGATCGGTGATCTTACGATCGAACCGGTGTCCATCTCCCATGATGCGGCAGATCCGGTTGCTTACAAGATCAGACAGCAGGAAAAGAACGTGGCAGTTATGACGGACCTTGGAACTTATGATGACCATATTGTGGAGAAACTGCAGAATGTGGATGTACTTCTGTTAGAAGCCAACCACGACGTGCGCATGCTTCAGGCAGGAGCGTATCCTTATCCCCTGAAACAGCGTATCCTTGGGGATAAAGGTCATTTGTCGAACGAGCGGAGTGGACAACTGTTAGGAAAAGTGCTCCACGATCATTTGAAACACATTGTGTTAGGACATCTGAGCAAAGAAAACAATTATCCGGAGCTTGCCTATGAGACGGTCCGCCTGGAAGTGGAGATGGGAGATAACCCTTATAAGGGGGATGATTTTCCAATGTTTGTGGCGAAGCGTGACGAAGTATCACAAAAAATTGTATTCTAATAATACTTATTAGATGATTTAATAAATAAAAAGAACTTAAGTAGTGGAAATGATAAAAAGAGTATGCTATGATGGAACATAATTACAATTTAGCTTGGTAACGTGAGAAAAAATTATGGAACCGGGCAGAATACAGTGAGGAGGCATGAACCATGGAACATAATGCAAATAAAACCATTATTACAGTAGTAGGAAAAGATACAGTAGGTATCATTGCAAAAGTCTGTACTTATCTGTCAGAAAATGGAGTAAATGTTTTAGATATTTCCCAGACCATCGTATCTGGATACTTCAATATGATGATGATCGTTGACATGACAAAGGCTGCAAAAGCTTTTGCAGACTGCCAGAAAGATCTGGACGTATTGGGCGAGGAGATCGGCGTATCGATCAAGTGCCAGAAAGCAGAGATCTTCGATATGATGCACAGAATCTAGGGAGGAAAGCAGTAAATGATTAATTTCTTTGAGGTAAATGAGACAAATAAAATGGTCGAACAGGAAAATCTTGATGTCCGTACCATTACCATTGGTATCAGTCTCTTAGAGTGTATTGATTCCAATCTGGATAAATTAAATGAAAATATTTATAACCGCATCACAACTGTTGCAAAAGATCTTGCCGCAGTAGGTGAGAAGATCGAGCATGAATTTGGAATACCGATCGTGAACAAACGGATTTCCGTGACACCGATCGCATTGGTAGGTGGTTCTGCATGTAAGACACCGGAAGATTTTGCAACGATCGCCGACACATTAGACCGTGCCGCTGAAAAAGTGGGAGCAAACCTGATCGGTGGATATTCTGCACTGGTTTCCAAGGGAATGACAACTGCAGATGAGATGCTGATCCGCTCCATTCCGATGGCACTTGGCAGAACAAACCGCGTGTGCAGTTCTGTCAATCTTGCGTCCACCAAAACAGGTATCAATATGGACGCAGTCAAATTAATGGGTGAGATTTTATTAGAGGTGGCGGAACAGTCGAAAGACCGTGATTCCGTGGACTGTATGAAGCTTGTCGTGTTCTGCAATGCGCCGGATGATAATCCGTTTATGGCAGGAGCTTTCCACGGCGTGACAGAGGCGGATGCGATCATCAATGTCGGTGTCAGTGGACCCGGCGTTGTTAAGACAGCCCTTGAAAAAGTGCGTGGTGAGAACTTTGAAGTGCTCTGCGAGACAATCAAAAAGACTGCGTTTAAAGTAACACGTGTCGGACAGCTTGTCGCACAGGAGGCATCAAGACTTTTAAATATTCCATTTGGTATTGTTGATCTGTCCTTGGCACCGACACCGGCAATCGGTGACAGTGTGGCAGATATTCTCTGTGAGATTGGTTTAGAGTATGCCGGAGCACCGGGAACGACCGCAGCTTTGGCACTGTTAAATGATCAGGTGAAAAAAGGTGGTGTCATGGCATCTTCTTATGTCGGCGGTTTGAGTGGTGCATTCATTCCGGTCAGTGAAGATCAGGGAATGATCAATGCAGTTCAGGCTGGTGCCATCACGCTGGAAAAATTAGAGGCGATGACCTGTGTATGTTCCGTTGGCCTTGATATGATCGCAATTCCGGGTGATACGAAAGCAACTACGATCTCCGGTATGATCGCAGATGAGATGGCGCTCGGTATGATCAATCAGAAAACAACAGCCTGCCGTCTGATCCCGGTCATAGGAAAAGGTGTTGGCGAACAGGTAGAATTCGGTGGACTGTTCGGTTATGCGCCGATCATGCCGGTAAATAAATTTTCCTGTGATGATTTCATCAACCGTGGCGGAAGAATTCCGGCACCGATCCATAGCTTTAAAAACTAGAATTCAGGACTGCTCACTTTTGTGGGCAGTTTTTTTTCGTTATGGTTCATCCGTCAGCAACGGTTATCCGAGAAAAGAGTGAGTTTTATTATATATTAATACAACTTATATAACTTAGTAAATAAATTCATGACACTAATAAGAGCCAATCCATTGTAAAAATAAAACTGCAATGCTAATATAAAAAGGTATTGAATCATTACACAGATAAATGAACTTTGTAGAACAGAGGAGAGTAGGAGGATTTATGAAATCAATCTCATTAGCAAATGAACTTGCAGGAAATTCTTATCCAGGACGTGGAATCGTCATCGGAAAATCCGCAGATGGTAAATATGCAGTAACTGCTTACTTTATTATGGGTAGAAGTGAGAACAGCCGCAACCGTGTGTTTGTGGAGGATGGGGAAGGAATCCGTACACAGGCATTTGATCCTTCGAAATTAAGTGATCCAAGCCTGATTATTTATGCTCCGGTTCGTGTACTTGGCAATAAAACAATTGTTACCAATGGGGATCAGACAGACACGATTTATGAGTTGATGGATAAACAGCAGACGTTTGAGCAGGCATTAAGAACCAGAGAGTTTGAGCCGGATGCTCCAAACTATACACCAAGAATTTCCGGAATTATGCACATTGACAATGGAACTTACAATTATGCAATGTCTATTTTAAAGAGCAATAATGGAAATCCGGATTCATGTAACCGTTACACATTTGCATATCAGAATCCGGTTGCCGGAGAAGCACATTTTATCCACACTTATATGGGAGACGGAAACCCGCTTCCAAGTTTTGAGGGAGAACCAAAGCTTGTTGGTCTGGAAGGAGACATTGATACCTTTACCAGTCTGGTATGGGAAAATCTTAATGAGGAGAACAAAGTTTCCTTATTTGTACGTTACATTGACATTGAAACCGGAAAATACGAGACAAGAATTGTAAATAAAAATAAGTAAAGACCATAAATTTTTTAGAAAATCAAAGATAAGCAGGAGCGGAGATTAAGATGAAAGAATTAGAGTTAAAATACGGATGTAATCCAAACCAGAAACCATCCAGAATTTATATGGAAAACGGCGAGCTTCCAATCAAAGTGTTAAACGGAAAACCGGGTTATATCAACTTTTTAGATGCATTTAATGGCTGGCAGCTGGTAAGTGAATTAAAGAAAGCAACCGGACTTCCGGCAGCAACCTCTTTTAAACATGTATCTCCGGCTGGAGCAGCAGTTGGACTTCCATTGTCTGAGGTAGAGCGCAAAATCTATTGGGTAGACGATATGGACGTAGAGTTCACACCGCTTGCAAACGCCTATATCAGAGCCAGAGGCGCGGACAGAATGTCTTCTTTCGGCGATTTCATTTCCTTATCCGATGTCTGTGACAAAGAGACAGCACTTGTAATCAAACGAGAGGTGTCTGATGGTGTGATCGCACCGGGCTATACAGATGAGGCACTTGAGATTTTAAAGGCAAAGAAAAAAGGAAACTACAACGTGATCGAGATCGATCCGGATTATGTATCGGCTCCGATCGAACATAAAGAAGTGTTTGGAATCACATTTGAACAGGGAAGAAATGAACTTGTGATCGATGAGCATTTCTTTGACAACATCGTGACAGAGAATAAGGAAATCCCGGATTCTGCAAAAATGGATCTTGCCATTTCCATGATCACATTAAAATACACACAGTCCAATTCCGTATGCTATGTCAAAGGTGGACAGGCAATCGGTATCGGTGCCGGACAGCAGTCCAGAATTCACTGTACCAGACTGGCCGGCTCTAAGGCAGATAACTGGTGGTTACGCCAGTCTCCACAGGTGCTCGGACTTCAGTTTTTAGATAAGATTGGACGTGCAGACAGAGATAATGCGATCGATCTCTACATCGGTGAGGACTATATGGATGTGCTTGCAGATGGCACATGGGAGAATATTTTTAAAGTAAAACCGGAAGTGTTTACAAGGGAGGAAAAACGCGCATGGTTAGATAAAAACACTGACGTTGCGCTTGGTTCCGATGCATTCTTCCCATTTGGAGATAATGTGGAACGTGCTCATAAGAGTGGAGTGAAATACATCGCCCAGCCAGGCGGTTCCATCCGTGACGATCATGTCATTGCAACCTGTAACAAATATGGCATTGCCATGGCATTCACCGGAATCCGCTTATTCCATCATTAATTATAATATTATTTTTGCAAAAGGGGGAACATTCCATGAGCGAAGTATATGAAAAATTAATGAAATGCTATAAAAGTGTCCGGGAGAAAATGGATTTCGTCCCGGAGGCGGCACTTATTTTAGGTTCCGGTCTTGGTGATTACGCAGATGATCTGAAAATCGAGGCATCGGTCAACTATGCGGATATCGAAGGTTTTCCGGTATCCACAGTGAAAGGACATAAGGGAAGATTTGTGTTCGCACATGTAGAGGGTGTGCCCATGGTGATCATGCAGGGACGTGTGCACTATTATGAGGGATATCCGATGTCGGATGTAGTGCTTCCAACACGTCTTATGGGACTTCTCGGAGCAAAAAAGATCATTCTGACCAACGCGGCAGGCGGTGTGAATTATAACTTCAAACCGGGAGATTTTATGCTCATCACAGATCACATCACAACTGCGGTCCCGAATCCCCTGATCGGAGAAAATATTGACGAACTCGGAACGAGATTTCCGGATATGAGTGAGGTGTATGCGCCGGAATTACAGGAAAAAGTGAGAAAGGCGGCAGAAAAACTTCAGGTACCACTGCAGGAGGGCGTTTACATGCAGTTTACCGGACCAAGCTATGAGACACCGGCAGAGATCCGTATGTGCAGGACATGGGGAGGCGATGCAGCAGGAATGAGCACCGCATGTGAGGCGGTGGCAGCCAATCATATGGGAATGAAAGTCTGCGGTATTTCCTGTATTACCAACCTTGCAGCCGGCATGTCAAAACAAAAGCTGGATCACAAAGAAGTGCAGGAGACAGCAGATCGTGTTTCCAGACAGTTCAAACAACTGGTCACAGAAGTGATCAGAACAATCTGAGAATCATTACAGCAGAACAATTTCACGGGTGTATTCATTTCGTGGGATTGTTCTGTTTTTTTGTGCAAGTACCTGTTCGTAGAGATCAGCCGCAAAAATATCTTTTTCAAGAAGCCGGAA
>ULVU01008626.1_pt1 | contig 20065 bp, 15 predicted proteins | sample 1959731 | NCBI WGS metagenome assembly ULVU01 (sample SAMEA4835794, study PRJEB28245) | human gut metagenome | biome: gut microbiome; material: fecal sample | place: Denmark | collected 2008 | reverse complement strand
GGAGTACCGATTGAAACCGTAAGCAGACTGTTGGGGCACACCAACATAAAGACGACCCAAATCTACGCAAAGATAACCGCCCAAAAGATAAGTCAGGACATGAAACAACTCTCTGAAAAACTGGGAGATATGGAGAAAAGTATTTGTAGGTCGATATGAAAATTACAGACCGCCAGTCGCCTGTTTCCTTGCTCGTCCATTAAGTTAGTACAGACTTTATTGAAAGTGAAAAGGTCAGGCGACTGTGCCGTTTCGGGCAGAATCTTCCTCTTTCAGAGCGTATTCAGCCCGAAAACCTTTTCCCTTTCACGTCTGTACAATGGACACTGACGGCTACGGAAACAAACGACTGACGGAAAAGAATCGTCAAAGACAAAACTATTGAATAGGCATATATGTCTATCATTATTTGTTTATAGAATTTTATTCAAAACCGATGGAGGTGTTTTTATAGGACACAATAAAATTGTGGCAAACGGGAAACTGCACTCCCTTCAAAAAATAATCTTTTTCTTTTGGCGGTATTTTGGGAACACCGTTTTCGCCTTGTCGGAATGTCGTGCTTTACCGATAGGCAAGGTGCTGCTCATTCCTGCAATTTTATTGACCGTTTTTTTCTTGACGGCTTAGAGACCAACCGACCATGATGCTAACCAATAATTGGGCAAACCAACCAACCGACCGTTATTTGTTGGTAGCAACAAATAATATGACCAATCTCAAACAAGCATCTTATCAAAGACAATTCTTCTATTTTTAGGCGTGATTTCCATACTCAAATCTTATGTTCAAACGAACATGGCAAGTTGTGTTTTGGGGTGCCCGAAATGTTTTCGGTGCCCCAAAACTACTTGTTGGAATCTTCTCCTCCAAAGTCGGAAAACATATGCGTACAGAAAAGTAAAGTACTTCTATTATCAAACAAAATTAATTCACTATCTTTGCCTTAAATTCAATTTAATGATTGATATGGAAGATATAAATAGGCTCAAATTGGTTCTTGTCGAGAAAAAGAAAACTGGCAAATGGTTGGCTGAACAATTGAAAAAAGATCCTTCGACAGTGTCAAAATGGTGTACCAATGTTTCACAGCCTGACTTGGCTACTCTCTCAAGAATAGCAGAATTATTAGATATTGACAGGAGGGAACTTATTAATAAAAGCAAGTGAATAATATGACAAGCATACAACAAAGAGAGCAATTACAATCCCAAATTTGGAAAATAGCCAACGAAGTGCGTGGGGCTGTTGATGGATGGGATTTCAAGCAATTTGTTTTAGGAACATTGTTCTACCGTTTCATCAGTGAAAATTTTACAGATTACATAAAAGGTGGGGACGATAGTATTGACTATGCTTCCTTGCCGGATAGTATCATAACTCCTGAAATAAAAGAAGATGCGGTCAAGACGAAAGGATATTTTATCTATCCGAGCCAGCTTTTTGTCAATGTAGTCAAAACAGCCCATACAAATCCCAATCTGAATACGGATTTGAAAGCCATTTTTGATTCTATCGAAAGTTCCGCCAACGGTTATGCTTCCGAAAAGAACATCAAAGGCTTGTTCGCTGATTTCGATACGACCAGTTCCAGGCTCGGCAATACCGTTGAAAACAAAAACAGCCGTCTGGCTGCTGTTTTGAAAGGTGTTGCCGGATTGAATTTCGGAAGTTTTGAAGAACACCAAATTGACCTTTTCGGTGATGCTTACGAGTATCTGATTAACAATTATGCCGCCAATGCAGGCAAGTCGGGAGGAGAGTTCTTTACTCCGCAGAATGTTTCAAAACTCATTTCACGGCTTGCCATGCATAAGCAGACGACAGTCAATAAGATATATGATCCTGCTGCCGGCTCTGGTTCTTTGCTACTTCAAGCCAAGAGACAGTTTGAAGACCATATCATTGAAGATGGTTTCTTCGGTCAGGAAATAAACCATACAACCTATAATTTGGCCCGTATGAATATGTTCCTGCACAATATCAATTACGACAAGTTCAACATCGCACTTGGAGATACACTTATCGATCCACAGTTTGGAGACGAAAAGCCTTTTGATGCCATCGTATCCAATCCACCTTATTCGGTAAATTGGATTGGTTCTGATGATCCGACACTTATCAATGACGACCGTTTTGCTCCTGCCGGGGTGCTCGCTCCCAAATCGAAAGCCGATTTTGCTTTTGTGCTCCATGCTTTGAACTACCTTTCAAGTAAAGGGCGTGCTGCCATTGTCTGTTTCCCCGGCATATTCTATCGAGGCGGAGCAGAGCAGAAAATCAGAAAATATTTGGTGGACGGCAACTATGTGGAAACCATTATCTCATTGCCATCCAATTTATTCTATGGCACTTCGATAGCGGTTAATATTCTGGTTCTGTCAAAGCATAAGTCCGATACTAAAATCCAGTTTATTGATGCAAGTGGAGAAAGTTTCTTTACGAAAGAAACCAACAACAATGTACTCGAAGATAGGCATATAGACAAGATTATAGAAATCTTCGATAAAAAAGAAGATGTTGATTATATAGCCAAATCGGTTGATTATAAAACTATTGCCGAAAATGATTATAACTTGTCGGTAAGCAGTTATATTGAGATGAAAGACACCCGTCCGATGACTGACATCAAGGAACTGAACGAGCGTATTCGTAGGATTGTGGTGCGGGAAAACGAACTGCGTGCGGAGATAGACAAAATAGTAGCTGAATTAGAGGAGGATGAGCTATGAGCAAATTGCAGAAATTAATTCAGGAACTTTGCCCATATGGAGTAGAGTATAAACCTTTAGGCGATAAGGATGTGTCAATAATGCAACGTGGAACATCTTTGACTAAAAAAGATTCAATAGAAGGTATTTATCCTGTTATATCGGGAGGAAAAGTCCCGGCATTTTATTGTAATCAGTTTAATAGGGAAGGTGAGACTATTACAGTAGCAGGAAGTGGCGCTGGAGCAGGTTATGTACAGTATTGGAATGAGCCTATATTTGTTTGTGACGCTTTTTCGATTAAAGGTATTGGAGATGTTTCTACTAAATATCTTTATTACTGTTTAACCAACTTACAGGAGAAAATTTATGCCACTAAGAAAGGAGGTGGTGTTCCACATGTTCATATTGCAAGTATAGAAAAATTTCTTGTTCCTATACCTCCTCCACAAGTGCAAAAAGAAATAATTCACATTCTTGATGATTTTACAAATCTTGCAGCGGAGCTGCAAGCGGAGCTGCAAGCGGAGCTGCAAGCGAGAAAGGAACAATATGAGTATTATCGAAATAAATTGTTAACATTTGATAAAATAGGGGGGGGTACGCAAAGCGTAACTTGGGTGAAAATGAGTGAGATATGTAAAATATATACTGGTGGAGAACCTCCCAAAGATGCAATTAAAGGGAACTATAAAGATTCTATGCATCCATACCCTATTTGGGGTAATGGGAAAGAGGTTTATGGTTATGCCTCTTCGTATAAAATAGATAAAGAAGCTACAGTTATATCATCTATTGGAGCTAACGCTGGTACTGTATACTTTAGAAAAGCATATTTTACTCCCATAATAAGATTAAAGGTTTTGATTCCTAAAAACGACAATATATTGTCAAAATTTCTATATTTTTATTTATCAACCGTATCTCTGGCGGTCAAATCAAGTAGCGTTCCCAATATGAATGCGAATGATGTAAAGAAGTTACTAATTCCTATCCCTTCCCTTGCTGAGCAACAACGCATCGTCTCTATCCTCGATAAGTTCGAAGCATTGGTAAACGACCTTACTGAAGGGCTCCCGGCAGAAATAGCCGCAGTGCAGGAACAATACGAATATTATAGAAATAAATTACTGTCATTTCCAAGAACTAAAATAAGCGCATAATATGGGACAATCATTGACTGAAATAGCACAAACTCTTCGCGATACCGATAAAAAGGTACAGCTAATCTATGCCTTTAACGGTGTGGGTAAAACTCGCCTGTCTCGTGCGTTCAAGGAGTTGATTTCTCCAAAGGATCAAGATAACGAATCGGAGGAACACAAAATAAAGGTTTTGTATTATAATGCATTCACGGAGGATTTGTTCTATTGGGATAATGACTTGGATGCAGACTCTGACAGGAAACTCAAAATACAGCCAAATGGTTTTACCAATTGGGTTCTCAGAGATCAGGGACAGGAAAGAAATATAGTAACTTATTTTCAGCATTACACTAGCAATAAATTAACGCCCCGTTTCAATGAAGAATATAACGAGATCACGTTTTCCATTGAAGGAGGAAATGCCGGAATAATAAACAACATCAAGATTTCAAGAGGCGAAGAGAGTTGCCTTATTTGGTGTGTGTTTTACAGTTTACTTACTTTGGTTGTAGATACATTAAATGAGCCAGAGCCGGCAAATCGTGATACTAACCAGTTTGATGAATTAGAATACGTGTTTATCGACGACCCGGTAAGTTCGTTAGATGAGAATCACTTAATAGAATTAGCCGTAAATATTGCAGAATTAATAAGGAAAAGTGAGTCAGAAGTAAAGTTTATAATTACGACACATAATCCATTGTTTTATAATGTGCTGTATAATGAATTAAATAATGCAGACCAAGAAACTAAAGATAAAACAAAGAAATCGCTTAAAAAGTATTTAGAGAAATTAGATGATGGGACCTTCGTGCTTCATGATTCTAATGACTCTCCATTCTCCTATCATCTCTTTCTTTTGTCAGAACTAGAGAAAGCGATACAAACTGGCAATATAAAGAAATATCACTATAATTTTTTGCGTCAAATATTGGAGAAGACCTCTACATTTCTTGGATATAAAAAATGGAGAGAATTATTGACTTTGTTACCGGATGATGCGCATGAAGCATATTACAATCGTATAATAAACTTATGTAGCCACGGTAAACATTCTGGCGAAGAAACTTCTATGTTAGATGATAACGACAAGAGAGTAATAGGCTATCTTGTACGAGAGATAAAAAATATCTATCATTTTAAAAACGAATAATCGTAATAATGGCACAATATAATACCATAGCAGAATCGAACAACTTCATCGTACTTGACGACTATACCAAGTATAATGAACTTCATGAACCTTCGGTGGCTTATCAGTCGGAAGCAAGCCTTGAACGCGAATTTGTCCAAGATTTAGTGAATCAGGGCTATGAATATTGCCCGGATATATCAACTCCCGATGCATTGCTGGCCAATGCCCGTATGCAAATTCAGGAACTCAATGATGTGGAGTTCTCCGACAAAGAATGGCTACGATTTGTGGAAGAATATCTGGACAAGCCGGGAGACACCCTGATAGACAAGACCCGCAAGATTCACGATAACCACATTTATGATTTTGTTTTTGATGATGGACATATTAAAAACATCTACATCGCCGACAAACAAAACATCGCCCATAACAAGGTGCAAGTAATCAACCAGTTTGAGCAAACCGGAACACAAGCCAACCGCTATGATGTTACTATTCTGGTCAATGGTTTGCCATTGGTACATGTTGAATTAAAGAAACGTGGCGTTGCTATTCGTGAAGCATTCAATCAGGTTCACCGATATTCCAAAGAAAGTTTCAACAGTGACAATTCACTTTTCAAGTATATTCAGGTGTTTGTCATTTCAAATGGTACAGACAGCCGTTATTTTGCCAATACGGTTGAGCGCAACAAAAACAGCTTTGACTTTACCATGAACTGGGCAAATGCGAAGAATACCGTGATAAAAGATCTCAAAGACTTTACGGAGACTTTTTTCCAAAAGAACACTTTGCTCAATGTCATTTTCACCTATTCTGTATTTGACACCAACAACACTTTGCTTGTAATGCGCCCGTATCAGATTGCTGCGACAGAGCGTATATTATGGAAAATCAGAAGCGCATACCAAGCAAAAAAATGGTCTACAACCGAAGGTGGTGGATATGTATGGCATACCACAGGCTCGGGAAAAACGCTTACCAGTTTCAAGGCAGCACGGTTGGCAACCCAACTGGACTTTATCGACAAAGTCTTCTTTGTCGTTGACCGAAAGGATCTTGATTATCAGACGATGAAAGAGTATCAGCGGTTCTCTCCTGATAGTGTCAACGGGTCTGAAAGCACGGCCGGCCTGAAACGGAATATAGAGAAGGATGACAACAGAATTATCGTCACTACAATTCAGAAACTGAATAATCTGATGAAAAGTGAAGACAATTTGCCTGTTTATAAAAAACAGGTTGTTTTCATTTTCGATGAGTGCCATCGCTCCCAATTTGGTGAAGCGCAAAAGCAGTTAAAGAAAAAGTTCAAGAAGTATTATCAGTTCGGTTTTACAGGAACCCCCATATTCCCGGAGAATGCTTATGGCTCGGAAACAACGGCAAGCGTGTTCGGCAGGGAATTGCATTCATACGTGATAACGGATGCCATCCGCGATGAAAAGGTGCTGAAATTCAAGGTTGACTACAACAATGTAAGGCCCCGTTTCAGGAATATAGAAACAGAACTTGACGAGCAGAAGCTAAGTGCCGCAGAAAACAAACAGGCCCTGCTTCATCCTGCCCGTATAAATGAGGTTTCGCAATATATTCTGCACAACTTCAGAATCAAGACCCATCGAAACCAAAGTGACAGCAAAGGCTTCAATGCCATGTTTGCTGTCAGTAGTGTGGACGCAGCCAAATGCTACTATGAAGAATTGAACCGATTGCAGAAAGATTCGGAAAAGCCTTTGAAAATAGCTGCCATATTTTCTTTCGCCGCCAACGAAGAGCAAAGCGCAATAGGTGAAATACCTGATGAGAACTTCGAGCCGTCGGCAATGGACCTAAGTGCAAAAGAATTTCTGGCAAAAGCCATTGACGATTATAATACTCTGTTTGGTACAAGTTATGGCATTGACGGGAAAGAGTTTCAAAACTATTACAGAGACCTTGCCAAAAGAGTAAAAAATAAAGAGGTGGATCTTATAATCGTTGTAGGCATGTTCCTGACCGGATTTGATGCCCCGACTTTGAATACACTGTTTGTAGACAAGAACTTGCGCTATCACGGATTGATACAGGCATTTTCCCGTACCAACCGAATTTATGATGCCACCAAGACATTTGGCAATATAGTTACGTTCAGAGACCTCGAAAAACACACGATTGATGCTATAAAATTATTCGGCGATGATAATACTGCAAATGTAGTGCTCGAAAAAAGCTACAGGGAATATTTGGAAGGCTTTAAAGACATTGCATCTGGTGAGGCTCGGAGAGGATATATTGAAATTGTAAAAGAACTGGCTGATAAATTTCCTGATACAGACAAAATCGTTACAGAACAGGATAAAAAGGAATTTGTCAGACTGTTTGGTGAGTATCTGCGGGTGGAAAACGTATTGCAGAATTTTGATGAGTTTACGGCACTCAAAGCCTTTCAGACAATAGACACGGATAATCCGGATGCAATCGAAACATTTAAAAACAATTATTTTGTCACCGATGACGATATTGCAAAAATGCAGAAATTGCAGATGCCGTCTGATAGAATTATTCAGGATTACAAATCGACTTATAACGACATACGGGATTGGTTAAGACAGGAAAAAGAGGGAAAGAAGCCGGAAAAATCAAGAATAGACTGGGATGATGTCATATTCGAGATAGATTTGCTTAAATCACAGGAGATAAACCTGGATTATATTCTTGAGCTGATTTTTGAAAATAACAAAAAGAAGATGGACAAATCCTCATTGATTGATGAAATCCGCAGGGTTATACGGTCAAGTGTCGGCAACAGAGCCAAAGAAAGCCTGATAGTTGATTTTATCAATGACGTTAATCTCGATGCCATTTCAGATAGGACTGAAATTATAAAAGCGTTCTTTGAATATGCACAAATTAAGCAAAAGAAGGAGGCGTCGGATTTGATAGCAAGCGAAAATCTGAATGAAAGAGAAGCCAAACATTATATTGAAGTCTCTTTAAAACGTGAATACGCAAGTGAGAATGGAACTGACTTTAATAACATCCTGCCCAAAATGAGTCCCCTAAACCCCTTATACCTGACTAAAAAACATAAGGTATTTGAAAAGATCGCTGCTTTTGTCGAAAAGTTTAAAGGTGTTGGTGGACAACTATAATTTTTATTGATATGACAAATGCTTCTGTTTTAAATTGGAATACAATTGAACTTCATTATTGGTTTAATGATGAAAGTCATACCATGAATGCAATTGTACTCAACAAATGCGAATATGAATTTTTAGGTATTGCAAAAGAAATAGCGCAAACATTAAAAGTTGATCTTGAAATTGAGACAGAGCCGCTTGGTGAAGGTGGTTTACGTAGTTGGTTCAAATTCAAAGCAAAAAATAAGGATGCGATTAAAGTAGGTGTTATTCTATATATCATTACGAATCTTTTAGGCACACCTCTGACAACAGCTATTGATGAGTTGACTCGTATGGCTATTCAATCTGTATTTGAACGTGAAGAAATTAGACAATTGAAAGAACAAAAGAAAATAGCAGAGTTAAAAACTGGATACGAAGTCGTTCTTGTGAATTATTATTTTGAAAATGACAAACCTATAGAAACGCCTGAAGGGAGACGAAATCGACAAATTAAAGAAGCAGAAAAAATGCAATTGACATTATTTTGATTATGATAACGATTGAAGATATAAAGAAATTGATAGCCAAGGATGAAACTCGGACTTTGGAATTAAAGAAAACGACAGGCGAACTCTATAAGGGTATGGAAACAGCTTGTGCATTTCTGAATTCCGATGGGGGCTGGCTGATGTTTGGCATTGCTCCGTCTTTGAAGATTATTGGGCAGAATGTTACCGATAATACAAGGCAGGAGGTGGCAAATGCTATCCGTAAGATTGAACCGGCAATAGATGTGGAAGTGGAATATATAGAATTACCCGATAAACCGGATAATTATGTTATTGCCATCTACTTCGACTCCAATAATTTCAAGAATGGACCGTATTCGTTTGATGGTAGAGCTTTCTATAAAGTGGAAAGTACGACTGCGTTGATGCCAAGACAGATGTATGAGGAACGTCTGAGAATCAGCAATCCTCAGCGATTCAGTTGGGAAAATACGCCCAATTCAGAAATAACCGTTGATGATATTGATACAGAACTCTTATACCAAACACTGCATGACGGAATAGGATCAAGGCGTATTCATGCTTCGGCAATGACATTGCAAGACCCAATGAAGATTATGCTTAAACTCGGAGTTGCAAGAAAGGATGGTATGATATTGAATGCTGCTAATGTATTGTTCGGTAAAGAGCCTTCTTTATTACACCCTCAGTGTAAAATCCGTTTAGCTCGCTTTGAAGGAACGGACAAAAGAGTATTTCGTGACCAGACGGTTTGTGAAGGAAATTTGTTTGAACAGTATGATGCTGTTATGGATTTCTGTTTGAAGCATTTGAACCTATCTGGCAGAATGGATAGTAAATTCAGACAAGATACACTTACTGTGCCTTATGAAGCTATAAAGGAAGCTACAATCAACATGCTATGCCATCGTTCTTGGAATGCTGAAAATACGACTCCAAGTCTGGCTATTTACGACGACCGCATTGTATTCCAGAATCCTGGATCATTTCCTCTGGGTATGACATGGCAGGACTTTGTGAATGAGCATATTGGTTCTTTACCAGCCAACCCCACTATAGCAAATGTATTCTATCGGCGTGGCACGATGGAGGCTTGGGGACGAGGTATAGGTCTTATTATGGAAAGCTGTAGAGAGCAGGTACTTCCAACACCGGAGATAAAAGTTGTTCCACCATTTGTGAACCTTACAATATGGTTTAATTATTCACTAGCTGGAGGTGTAAAAGCATCTGCACCCCAAGTGAAAGTTCCATACACCCCAAGTCACACCCCAAGTGATGATGATTTCACCTCAAGTCATAACGAAATACATAATCAGGCGAATATCATTACACCCCAAGATAAGGTGTTTGAATTTTGTAAATCACCGAAGAGTATCGTTGAAATAGCCAAAATGCTTGGAGTGAATGATAGAAGATGGGTACGAAAGAAATATATTGCTCCCTATATCGGCACAAAACTGCAAATGACCATTCCTGATAAGCCCAATAGCCAAAACCAGAAGTATGTAATTATCAAAGATTGATATGGAAGTAGCCAAAGTCTTTGCCCATCCAAAGATTTTGGTTACTTTTGCTGTTGAGTTATTTGACAGTCAAACATAGCGAAACGTTGAAAATTGCACGGTATCTTAGTCGTTACCGCCATTTCTCGAATAGTCTGCTAAAGGTTTATTCTTCAATTGGTTAAGTCAAACTGTTGAAAATCTAAAATAAAAAGTAAGGTATATGATGAAAAAATTAGTTCTGAGTGTTGTCATACTGTGTGGATTCACCATGTCGTTGCTGGCGCAGGGTATCCAGTTTCGTGAAGGTAGCTGGAAAGAAATCCTGGAGATTGCCAAGAAGGAAAACAAATTGGTGTTCGTGGATAATTATACAAGCTGGTGCGGACCCTGTAAAAAGATGGTGAGCGAGATATTCCCGTTGAAGGAAGTCGGGGATTTTTATAATGCTAATTTCATTTGTTATAAACTGGATTGTGAGAAAGGAGATGGTGTGGAAGTTGCGAAAACATACCAGATTATGTCATTCCCTACTTATTTGTACGTGGATGGAAACGGGAAATTGTTTTACCGTTCCGGAGCGTATATGCCTGCAGAAAAGTTTATTGAAGAGGGAAAGATAGCTTTGGCTGAGTTCTCTGACAAGCGGACAATTGAAGAGTGGGAAGCGCTCTACGCTAAGAAAAAGAATAACGCATCTTTCGTGAAAGGATACATTGCCAAGCGTAACCGGGCGAAATTGGATAACGCGGATATTTTTGATCAATACGTGAGTATCGAGAAAGAGAAAAATTTGATGGATAGCACATTCTTGAAAGAGTTATTCGATTATGAGAATAAGCTAAATGCCGGAGGGACATGCGCTGATTTTATCATGAAGAATTGGGATCGTATTCGTGAGGTGACGGGTATGCAAGATCAAAAGATGGCCGAGATTCTGGGTTATAGCATGGGTTCGTATTCCTATCGTCGTGCCGTGAAAGAGAAGAATGAAGAGCGTTTTAACAGCTACCTGAAGGTGATGGCTTTCCTGAATGGGAAGTTGGGAGTGAATGTGGCGAACGAGGAAGTGAAAAGTCGTTCCGGATACTATGCCGCTATTGATGACAAGACGAGATTCGAGGAATTGGCAGAGAAACATGCAGATATTCTTTTTGAAGAGGAAAAAGATTGTTTGAAACGGGATCAGGAAAAATACATGCAATTCTTGCAGGGATTAATCAAGGATGCATCAGGACTTGCATCTCAGACCCCGGAACAATTGGCCTTTACGATTCAGTTTGCCGGTATCAATGAGTCAGCTTCATTGGCATTTAATTTCCGTGATCTTGCGGCTAATGTTGCCCGTCTCTCGGATGATCAAAAATTGCTGAATAAGGCTATGACGTGGGCATTGGAGGCTATTACGTTGTTCGGTAATTTCACTTGCTATGAAACGTTGGCCGAGGTGTTGTACAAGATGGGATACCAGAAAGAGGCTCTTTGGCAAATAGAAAAGGCGCTGGATAAAATGCCGGCAGGGAATGATGCTATTGCTGCACGTATTCACGGGAAGTTGGATAAAATTAAAAATAATAAATGATGAAAGTGGTATTTTTACTTGGAATTGTAGCCCTGTTGGCAGGGTGCAATTCCATTCAGAAAGACGAGTTTGTGATCACGGGAACAATCAGTTCTTATCCGAAAGAGGTTTTGATTTGTGCCTATCAGACGAATGGTAATTTTATATTGGACACGATCCGGGTGGAAAATGGAAAATTGAGTTACCGGAAGAAATTGCAGGAACCGGTTGTAGCCTCTCTCGTGTCGCGAGACCCGCATAATATTATCCCATCGGGTATGGGAGTTGTACCCGGACCGAGCGTTACGTTGTTCATGGAGCCGGGAACGAAATTGGAAATTAACATGGATAATGCCCGTTGGCCCGAATTGCAATGGAAAGGTGGAGCGTGGAACAATGACTTGATGAAGTTGTATGTTAAAACGTTGCCGTTGGAACACGAGATGTTTGAGTTGTTGCGTAAATCGTATGCTGAAGGGGTAACCGAGGAGGAGAAGGTTGCTTTAGGCGAACAACGGATGGCTTTAGCTGAAAAAGAGAAAGAAGAAAAAATCCGTTTTATCAAAGGGAATCCGTCCAGTTACGCGGCCATGTATCTTTTAAATGGAATGCGTAATGATTTCACTTTAAAGGATTACGCGGCTACTTTTGCAGCTTTCGATCAAGCCTTGCGGGAAATGCCTTTGGGTAAGGAGATGCAAGGAGCCATTGACATTGCCTTGCGTACAGAAGTAGGTGCCATTGCCCCGGATTTCGAGAAAGTGGATAAAGATGGAAATACCATACGCTTGTCGGATTACAGGGGAAAATATGTGCTACTGGATTTCTGGGGTTCTTGGTGTAGTCCTTGTCGGGATTCACATCCTCACTTGAAAGAGGTTGAGGCGAAATACAGGGATAAAGGTTTGGTGGTTATTAACGTTGCCACAGAAAACGGTTCCAAAGCTCGTGAAATATGGTTGCAAGCCATCGAGGAAGATGGTATGACATGGACTCAGATTCTGAATAACGAGGGAAAGGATAAATGTGACGTGGTGAAAGACTATGCCATCACGGCATTCCCGACTAAAGTGTTGATTGATGGTGATGGGAAAATTGTTGTACGTGCAGTGGGTGAATCCGAGCCGATAGATGCGAAGTTGAAGGAAGTATTCGGAGAATAAATAGTAAGTAGGAAGGTTGAGGGATGAGGTAGACTCAAAAATCCTGTTTAAAATAACTACCTTCCCCTAGCCTCTTTTTACACAGGTGAGGAAATCGCTTGGTATTCAGCTCTCCCCCTGTGTAAGGGGGAGCTGGAGGGGGTAGTTAGTAAACAAATACAAAACTTTTAAGTCAACCTCCTTCCTCCTTTTTTTGCCCGGAGCGTTGATGTCGTCATTTGTGGACGTTATTGCGCTTCATTCTATTATTTTTACACAAAATCTTACTATCTTTGTCCATAGTATGAAATGAAATAAACTATGGAAAACAGATTAAATGTAGGAATCACGCACGGGGATGTAAACGGAATATCTTATGAGTTGATCATAAAATTGTTGGCCGAGAATCGAATTTGTGAGTTGTGTGTTCCTATCCTATACGGGTCGCCTAAAGTGGCAGCCTACTACCGGAAGGTATTAAATATTGAGAACTTCAGTTTAAACACGATTCGTGAGCCGGGTGAGGCCAACGGGAAACGATCCAATATCATCAATTGCGTGGATGATAACGTGAAGGTTGATCTTGGAAAAGAGACTCCCGAATCGGATCAGGCTACTATGGTTGCTTTGAAATATGCCTTGGATCAATTGGATCGGGACGAGATTGATGTGTTGACGCTGGCTCCTCAGGGGCCGAATGCGTTCTTCACGGAAGAGGCCGGGTCTTTGGTGGAATATTTGGGTAAGCGTTATAATACCACGGATATTATGTCCATCTTGGTGAGCGAAAAGATAAAGATGGGTTTCGTGACCGAACAGGTTAAATTACGAGATGTGCCACATCAGGTTACACAAAAGAATATCTTCAAGAAATTAACCTTGCTGGATGATACTTTGCGTCAGGATTTTACTATTTTGAAACCAAAGATTGCTGTTCTGGGGCTAAACCCACAGGTAAATTGCGGTCAGAATGGAGATGAAGAAGTGAATGTTATTATTCCGGCGATTGAGCGAGCTAGAGAAGAGGGAATTATGGCCATTGGCCCATTCTCTGCCGAACGTTTCTTCTCGGAGAGAATGTACGAGAAATTTGACGCTGTTCTCGCCATGTATTACGATCAGGGGGTTGTGGCATTTAAGTCCGTGGACGAAGAAAGTGCCGCTTGTTATATTGCCGGGTTACCCGTGATTTGTTCGATGTCTTTAACAGATCCTCATTATGATATTGTAGGTCAGAATCTGGGTGATGAACAAGGACTTCGTAATGCTCTTTATTTGGCGATGGATGTTTGCGTGCATCGGGAACAAAATATCGAGTTACAGAAAAACCCGCTTCCACATTATGACATTGCCACAAATAGTAATGAGAGCGATTTGAATGTGGAACAGATTGAGGGAGTAAGAGCGGAACTTGAAGATTAAGTTTTTCTTTAGTCGAGAAATAAAAACGGGATTCACTATTTTTATGTGAATCCCGTTTTTATTTTAGGCTTCTGCAACCAGTTCTGCAATATCTTTTACCGGGATTTCCGGTGAGGTTTTACCCAATGTTTTTTTGCATAGGGGACAAGCCGTGACAATAACGTCCGGCTGGTACGCCGCATATGCTTTCACGGTATCACTACTAATTTTCGTTTTTTGCGTGGAATCAATGGCCGTATTTGCCAAGCTACCCCCGCAACAGAGTGATTTCTTCCCGTCATAGGCTGTCGAGATTTTCTGGCTTACTTGTTTCAATACGCTTTCGGGGGCGTCAACGACACCGCAGCCTCTTCCCAGTTCACACGGGTTATGGAACACGGTCTTCAGATCAAGGGCGTTGACCTTTAATTGACCTTCCTGAATCAGCATGTTGATATATTCCGTGTGGTGCATGACTTTTATATTCAACAGGTAATCCTCCTTGAAAGTTTTGTAACAGATCGGGCAGGAGGTAACCAATATATCAGCCTGTGAGGCATCAATCATTTGTAGGTTTTTATCCATGACCACTTGCGCCGCTTTCCAGTTCCCGGAAAGAGCTAACGGACGCCCGCAACAAACTCCGGCTTGTTCATCAATGAACGTGTAGTCCGCTTTTGCCTTTTCAAAAATCTGTTGCATGGATTTTATAATGCCCGGGGTAAGATGACTCATACATCCGGCAAAGTAAGCGACTTTAGCGGGTTTCACTTCCGGTTTGGGTACGTAGGCATACGTCTCCTTTGTAACTCTTAATATATCCGGCCTTTTGCTTTGGCGGATGGCATTCAGGTTAATGCCCACGGGACATGAATTCTCGCAACGTCCGCACATCAGGCAGTCTTCCGCTTGTTGGGCATATTCCTCTCGATTACGCAGGCGACGGAGAAAATAGACGGGTTGCGTGTCATTTATATTACAGGACGTGTTTAATTGACAAGTGTTGATACATATTCCGCAACGGGAACAGGAATTGACCTGTATTTCACTGAATCCGTTATATTCTTTACCTTGTTTTACTCCCCAGTTTTTTAGGAAGATATAGACCATTTCAGTCGGGATATGCATGTACCGGGAAAATGGTAATAGTAGGAAGAATAGTCCAAGCAAGGAGGAGTAAAGCCACCAAGCAGGATAAGATAAGCTTTCCATGGGTAGAAATTCGCTGAAAAAGTCTCCCGCGTTGTGCGTGAGGAAACTACCGCCTCCGTTCAGACCGCTAGTGAAACTTTCTGCTAGGAAACGTACCGGGAAAATAAGCCAAAGTACGGTTAATATAAGCAAATCGTAAGCTCGTTGTTTCGTGGTTTTCTTCATACCGAAAATGCGGGAACAGAAACGTTTGGTGACAGCCAGTAAGATACCGATTAATAGGAATGTCAGAATCAAGTCCATCAAGAACGCGAAAAACTCGCTGTACGGGAATGTCTCTTTTGCCGGGTGGAAATAACGGAAAAAGATAGCAAAATAAGGTGGGTTGAAAGCACTGGTATGGTAAACCATGGATTCGATTTTCCCGACAACGATCAACAAGAACCATCCGAAAGCAAAGGTCATGTGCATGTATCCCAGCATCGGGTTCGTCTTGAATATATTATGATGCAACAAGCTTTCCCGGAAGATTTCCCAACCGGAACGAATGGTCTTGAAACTGAACAAGCCTTTGCGGATTTTTTTACGTTCTTCTTTCGGAAAGCTTTTGATCCACTTGTAGTATTTCACGCACAAGTATCCCAGTAGCACGACCAGTCCGATCGTGAACGGCAGGACAAAGTGATCGTAATATATTTTGTTCGTGTATTCGTATTGCTGCATAATAATTGGTTTCAGCTTTTCAATTTTGTTTTTATATAGTTGAGCATTTCTAAAATCATCTTTCGGGTTTCCACGCCTCTTGGGCAGACCAGCATGCATTTTCCGCACAACATACATTTCTGTAATTGCTCTTTCGCCTCTTTATTTTCGCCTCGCTTCATGAGCATCTGTATCTTCCGGATGTTAAAGTCCGTGAGATTCCCTGCCGTGCATCCTGCCGTGCATCCGCCACAGCCAATACATAATTTGCTGCTGGGAACGACACGTGCGATATGTTCCGTCATGGATTTGTCGTTCGTATCATAATTGATACTCCGTGTTTCCGATATGCTATAACCCCAAAAATTGATCATCTCTTAATTTTAAATCCTATTAATTTCTTGATTTAGTGATTTCCGATTCATTGATTTTTCCCCTCTATCCAACGCTCTTTTTAATCACTGAATCATGGAATCGACAATCACAAAATCTTTTTAAGTTTCACGTATTCTATAATGTTCATGGCTGCCGAACGGGCATCGGCCAGCGTGTCGGTCAGGTTCATCGGGGCACTTCCGCATCCGGCAACGAAAACACCTTCGACATTCGTGTTGTTGTTACGATAGTGCGGGTCTTGGGATTTGATGAAACCATTGGGAGCCAAGTTCAAGCCTAGCGTGTCTGCCATCTGGCGACTGCCTTCCGAGGATTCCATACCGACCAACAGGATCATCATATCAAGCGTCATGCGCAAGGGTTTCCCGACAAGCGTGTCTTCCACCTTGATCTGTAATTGCTTGTTCATGTTTTCTGCGGCCTCGGACAATCTGCCTCGTACGAATTTGATATTGTATTTTTCCTGTGCATCCCGGTACATTTCCTCGTAACCCGGTCCGAACATACGCATATCCATGTAGAAACAGAAGATTTCCGTGTCGGGTAATAGTTCCCGAAGTTCAATGGCTTGCTTTACCCCGGTGATACAACAGAGTTTGGAGCAATGGTAGTTGCATACCTTTTCGTCACGGGAACCCACGCAATGGATGATCCCGATGCGTTTGGGGGTATTCCCGTTTGCCATTCTGATCGAGTGGTTGTAGAACATATTCTCCAGTTCCACGGAAGTGATCACGTTTTCATATATCCCGTAGCCGTACTCTTCTTTCCGGCGGGCATCGAAAAGTTTGAAGCCAGTGGAAACCAATAGGGTGTCACCTTCAAGCAAGCTGCCGTCGCTGAGAGGTACAAGAAATCTACCCTCTTTGTTCTTCTCGATTTTCCGGGGTTCCATGCCTAGATGTAACCGAATCTTCGGGTGATTCAGGTTTTGTTTTAATATGTCGTTCAGATCCTTGGCGGATTTCCGGTCAGGAAACAATTGGTACCAATTGTTCAAGTTACCGCCGGTTTCGTTGTTTTTCTCGACTAATTCCACGTCGATTCCTTGACTTGCCAGTTGATGTGCGGCTTCGCAACCTGCCGGACCTCCTCCGATGATGATGACTTTTGCCATATATTAATTGAAAATTGAAAATTGAAAGTTGAAAATGAATGACTTCATGGTTCTTTTTCCAATTTTGTGGTTTAACATTATAATTTTGACACTCTTAGGTACGTGGGGCATTTGGGAGCCCCGATGTCTTCTCCCCGGATGTTTTTGAATTTCGCTTCCGGATCGTACGGGATGCCCATTTTGTCCAGCAAGGGTTCCACGGAAACCTGGTGCATCTGCAACCCGATTTCCCACGGGTCATACCCCAAAACGAGTGCCGTGAGTTCCTCGTAGGTCAACACGGGGATACCGTAGCCGTCCTGCCCGTAGGTGGTTCCTTCCATCTCGCTGATCGTGTATTGCCATTTATCCATGAACATGGCGCACCCCGGACAGTTTGCCACGATAAAGTCGGGTTCGTAAGGTTGCATGGATTCAAATTTCTTTTTCGAGTTGGCCACGGAATATCCCCGGTTGGCCATCACGAGATACTGGCGAAAACCGAAACCGCAACAATGTCTTCTTTCTGGGTAATCGATTACATCGCCGCCCCAGGCATAAATCATACCGGATAATACGGCCGGAAATTCGGCTCCACCAATTCCTTTCGTGGGGAACATTTTCGAGTAATGACACCCGATGTGATCCACTCCCCGGAGAGGTCTTCCCGTGTGAACGTCCACCAGCTTGTATTTTGCCTGGGCAGCGATCTCGTTTCTGAACTTATAGATTATGTCTGATGTGTGAGCAAGATTTCTAGGTTTTTTAAATTCCCGTTTGGTGGCTTTCCAAAGGAATTCTCTGATTTTTTCTTCAACTTCCGGGTGGTGGTGCCATGTCTCCAATATCTCGGTATAAATGCCGAAAGATGTGATACAGGAGGGTGTCATGTTTTCGTACCCGGCCTCGGTCATGAGGGCAAAATGACGGGCGACTACTGTCATGATTGTTTCTGCCGGAACGATGTCCGAATGATAACCGATCCCGGTGCAAGTCGTGTGTCGCGGATCATCAATAACATCTTTCGCCAGTTTATTCTTCATAATATCCAAGTAAGCCCATTCCGAACCCGGGAAGAAAGTCTGGCGAATACAACTTCTCGCGTAAAAATAGTGATCATCGGCTATCTCTTTCTGATAATCCTTCCATATCTGTTGTTTACCCTCTAAATTCATCTTTCAATTTTAGATTTTTAATTTTAGATTTTAGATTTCCCTGCGCATTCCCATTCTAAATTCTAAACTTTAAATTTTAAATTCTTTTTACTGGTGTTTCCCGCTGTTTTCCATGTATGTTTTCAGGAAATAAGCCTCTTCCAGATCGACTTTCTCTTCGTCGGCCACGTGCTGGGAGCAACTGTCAATTTTTTCCAAGAATTCAGTTCCCCCGGTAACATCGAAAATTTTCCGCAATTCATCCATACTTTCCGAATCCACTTCCCGTAAGGCTCCGGCTCCCGGTTGACGGTAGTTTGAGTGCATACGTTCGTACACGTCGTCCAGATGCTCGTATATCCATTCCCACACGGGACCTTGCTCCGGGTGCATTTCCGGTTTCACTAAGTCGGGAGTAACGCAATATCCTCTTTTGAGGATGGATTCCCCGATCACGTGCTTAAGTGCGTATTGTTGACGTCCTTTTTCCGAATAGACAAAATATCCCAGTTCCTGCGATATTTTTCTTAATGCCATGATCACGAGGCCCGGCGTGTTGCAGCGAGGACAACGGGTTTTACAAGACATACATTCCCCGCAATACCAGATCGTGTCGCTTTTCAACAACTCTTCGATCTCTTCTTCATTCCCCCGTTGCACGGTTTCCACGATCACCCGCGGGTCATAGTTATAGAATTCGGCTGCCGGACAAATTGCCGTGCATACCCCGCAATTCATACAGCTATTCAACCCTTCGATGAAATGAATATCTTTTTGTAACTTCTTTAAAATCTCTGACATAATTAACTCTATATGAAAAAATTACTCGTCATAATTCTTTTGCATACAAAAGTATATCTTAATATTTTGCAACTAAAGGAGAGAAATGCGTAAAATGTGGGGTATTTATACTACCATCACGTCTGCTTGATAGGTAGTGGTTACAAGTTGCAGGTTGACCGGTTACAGGTTCGGTTCTAAATAGCTTGTAACTTAAAACGTCCTTTTCCCGTAAGAAAAAGGAAAAACCATGAACAAAAGTGTAAAGGGTACTTTAACAGAGGCCAATCTTTTAAAATCATTTGCCGGGGAATCACAGGCAAAGAATCGGTATACTTTTTTCTCTGAAGTAGCGAAAAAAGAGGGGTACGAACAGATAGCGGGCATATTCTACGAGACCGCTTTGCAAGAAGAGATGCATGCGAAACGTTTCTTCAGTCGTTTGGAAGGTGGAATGTTGGAGATCACTGCTGCGTATCCTGCCGGGGTTATTTTGGACACGGCCAGTAATCTGGTTGAGGCCGCGGAGGGTGAGTATGACGAGTGGA
>ULVU01047697.1_pt1 | contig 20106 bp, 17 predicted proteins | sample 1959731 | NCBI WGS metagenome assembly ULVU01 (sample SAMEA4835794, study PRJEB28245) | human gut metagenome | biome: gut microbiome; material: fecal sample | place: Denmark | collected 2008 | reverse complement strand
AATCGGCTGCCGATACCAGCTGCCATGATAAGTAATGTTGTTTTCATAACTTTTTCCTCTTGCTATCTTTTATTCCACTGTCACACTCTTTGCAAGGTTTCTCGGCTTATCCACATCCAGTCCCTTCGCCACAGATACGTAATATCCCAACAGCTGCAGCGGGATCACTGCCAAACTACCAACAAAGTGCTCGTCCACCTTTGGAACATAAACTGTGAAGTTTACCTGATCTTCGATTTCATACTTGCCATAAGTAGTGAGCCCCATCAGATAAGCACCACGGCTCTTGCACTCCAACATATTGCTGATAGTTTTTTCGTGGAGTTTGCTTTGGGTCAGCACGCCGATGACCAGCGTTCCCTGCTCAATCAGACTAATAGTTCCGTGCTTCAGTTCGCCAGCTGCATATGCCTCCGAGTGAATGTAGCTGATTTCTTTCAGTTTCAAACTACCTTCCAAGCAGACAGCATAGTCAATGCCACGACCTACGAAGAACACATCGTGTGCATTGGCATACTTTGCTGCAAACCACTGAATGCGCTCTTTATCTTCCAAAGTTTTCTGCATCTTCTCCGGGAGAGTCAACAGTTCAGAAATATAGTAGCTGTACTGTTCTTCAGTGATTTTTTCTCTAACCTTCGCAAACTGAACCGCCAGACAATACATAGCCGCCAATTGTGCACTGTATGCCTTGGTCGTTGCAACAGAGATTTCTGGACCAGCAAGGGTGTAGCACACTTTGTCCGCTTCACGGGCAATACTGCTGCCTACCACATTGACGATTGCCATTGTGGTTATGCCTTTTTCTTTTGCAAGTCGCAGTGCAGCCAATGTATCTGCTGTCTCGCCAGACTGGCTGACAACGATTACAAGTGCTTTCTGATTGAGCGGCATTTTACGATAGCGGAACTCAGATGCGAGTTCCACACGCACCGGAATATCCGCTATATCTTCCAGCACATACTGAGCAGCCATGCCCACATGCCATGCAGAGCCACAGGCAACAATATAGATCTGCTCAAAGTTTTTAATTTCGTCCTCGGTGATCTCCACACTGGATAGGTCGATAGCGCCGTTCTTGATCACAGAGTTAAGGGTATCCTGAACAGCTTTCGGCTGCTCATGGATTTCTTTCATCATGAAATGCTCAAAGCCGCCTTTTTCAGCTGCTTCTGCATCCCACTTGATCTCGGTGGTCTGCTTCTCGATTTCATCACCATTCAGATCATAAAAGTGAGCCTCACCCGGAACGAGCTTTGCAAACTCAAGGTTGCCAATGTAATACACGTTGCGAGTGTATTTCAGAATTGCCGGGACATCCGAAGCCACATAGGTCTCACCATCCGCAATGCCGATGATCATCGGGCTATCCTTACGTGCCACCCAAATCTCGCCCGGATAATCCCGGAACATCAGCTCAAGAGCGTAGGAACCACGGACACGCACCATCGTCTTAGCGATGGCATCAATAGGACCGAGGTTGTACTTTTTATAATAGTAGTCCACCAGCTTGATGACCACTTCCGTATCCGTCTGACTATAGAATGTATAACCGTGCTTCAGCAGCTTTTCTTTCAGTTCGGTATAGTTCTCGATGATGCCGTTATGTACGCCAACGACCTCAGACTCCACTGTGCCGGAACCAGAACGGATACAGTTACCTGAAACATGCGGATGTGCATTGGTTTGGCTCGGCTCACCGTGAGTTGCCCAACGAGTATGACCAATACCACAGGTTCCTTTCAATGCCTTACCGCCATCTGTTTTCTCGATCAGATTGGACAGGCGTCCCTTCGCTTTCACGACCTGTGCCAGATTTTCTCCGTCACGGACAGCCAGTCCGGCCGAGTCATATCCTCTATATTCTAGTTTTGACAGACCATCTAGCAGGATCGGTGCTGCTTGTCGATTTCCTGTAAAACCAACGATTCCACACATAGGTTTATCCCTCCCGTTATTTAATCTATTATACTTTCCCTTTTATGCAAAACGACTCTGGGAACTGCCAGAGTCGTCATTGACTTTATGCCTTATATCCCTTTTCGCAGATCACATTGACCACTTCATCAACATACTTCTGGCAAGTATTATGGTCAGGTGCTTCCACCATGACACGCACCACCGGTTCAGTACCGGATTCACGCACCAGAATACGACCAGTATCGCCCAGTGCCTCAGCAACCTTAGACACGGCTTCCTGCACAGCAGGATCATTCTGTGCAGCCTTCTTATCGGTCACACGAACATTCTCCAACACCTGCGGATAGATTTTCAGCGGTGCCGCCAACTCGCTCATCGGCTTCTTCTTAGCCAGCATGACTTCCATCATCTTCAGACTGGTTAAGATACCATCACCGGTGCTTGCGTACTTGGAGAAAATGATATGGCCGCTCTGCTCACCACCAATACGGCAACCGTTCTTTGCCATATACTCATAGACATACTTATCGCCAACGGCGGTCTTGGCATAGCCGATGCCCTGCTCATCAAAAGCCTTGTAGAGGCCAAAGTTGGACATAACTGTGGTGACAACTGTATTATTTAACAGCTTACCACGTTCGTTCATATAGCAGCCGTAGATGTACAGGATGTGGTCGCCTGTGATAACATTGCCCTTCTCATCCACACACAAGCATCGATCAGCATCACCATCGTAGGCAAAGCCAACATCCAAGCCCTTCTCCACTACGAACTTCTGCAGACCCTCGATATGAGTTGAACCGGCGTTGTTGTTGATGTTCGTGCCATTCGGCTTATTGTTGATGACGTAGGTGTCAGCACCCAGTGCATCGAAAACGCTCTTAGCGATATTCCAGCTGGAACCATTGGCACAGTCTAGACCAACCCTCACACCCTTGAAGGAGTAGATACCCAAAGAAATCAGATAACCCATGTAGCGGTTGCGGCCTGCCACATAGTCCACGGTGCAACCGATGTGCTCACGGTGCGCAAAAGGCAGCTCCGGCCAGTCCTTATCAAAGACATGGAGTTTGCCATCAATATAATCCTCCACCAGCAGCAGGGTCTCCTCGGGCATTTTTTCACCGTAACAGTCTATCAGTTTGATTCCGTTGTCGTAGTAGGGATTGTGGCTGGCGGAAATCATGATGCCGCAGTCGAAGTCATCCACGCGCGCAATGTAAGCCACAGAAGGTGTGGTTGTGACGTGGAGCAGATAAGCATCTGCACCGGAAGCCGTCAGGCCCGCGACCAGGCTGTACTCGAACATGTACGAACTCCGACGAGTATCCTTGCCGATGACGATACGGGCGGGGTCGGTGTCACCATTGCGCTCACGCAACGCGTTATAATACCAGCCCAGGAAACGACCTACTTTGTAGGCATGGTCTGCTGTTAATGTAATTCCGGCTTCACCTCGGAAGCCGTCTGTTCCAAAATATTTTCCCATACAACTCTCCTTCATTTATGTTTATCAACATCAATACCACTATTTATTGATCTTGCCTACAGCCAAGACAATTCATCTCAATGCTGAACTTTTCATCATCTTACAAGTTATAGGATTTTAGTTTCATAACTCCGATATTGCGCATTTTTTTTATTTTTGCATTGATAGTCTCAAAATCCATATCGTATGGATTTTGAAAGGAATTGTTGAGTCCAAACCGCTCTGTCACTTCCAATGTTTTCGCAATATATTCCATTCTGCTGGAAGAGTGTTTATAATAGTAGTAAAATGGTGTATTCATGTACAATGAAAATAGCATTCCATGATAAGAACCACAGAATGTTATTTCTGCATTTTTGATTACCGAAACAAAATCTGCTGGGTCTTTAATCATATAAGGCTTTACCCCCTTTAATTTATTGGTAAATCCTACATAATAAACTGGCAAATTTAACCTTTTTCCCAACATTACCGCATCTTGTACGATAACGCCATCTCGATCCATGAAGTAGACCAAAATATATTTTTCTTTTATTCTTCTTGGACCACTAAATGCTTCCCAATCCAGTTTTGTTAGTAACATCGTCGGATCGCAAACCACATCCGCCTCAAGATTACAGATTTCTTTGATCCATTGTGCAGACTGCGCCTCACGAACCGCAATAGAATTAAATCGATGCAGTAACCTGGAAATTTCCTGCCATTCTGATTTCTCCCATTTTTCTCCGATGGACGCAGCATAAGCATATTTACCCTTTTCTTCACCTGCAAAATTTAGGAAATAGGTTAAATCACCTCCGCTAATATGAGTTCCCCATACAATGTCACTGCCAATCAAAAAGTTATCATATTCATCATTCGAGCTATTAATCGTCTCTGCGGTATATTCAACCGAACTAAGCTCCAAATATTGTTCTGTAAATTTTTCAAATCGATGATAAAGCTGTCTCAAAGGCCTAATATATATGAAGTCCTTTGCCAGCTCTTTAATATTTCGCTTAAAATGAAAGTCTTCTGGTTTTTCTCTCTTTTCAATTGCAAGGCATCGATAGTCAATTACCTCAATATCTACTCCTAACTCTTTTAATTTTTTATATAATGCATAAGTCTGAAGCCATGAACCGTAATTCTTGGTGTGATGGTATGTCAAAATTCCAGTTTTCATGATTACTTATTTCTCCTTACCGCTTTATTCAACATAAAACTCAGCTTATTACAGAAGAAAGAATCCTTCTGCATTACCAGCAGTAGCGCGTATACACTGCCACCAATCGTTGCCAAGATTACAGAATTTAGCAAAGAAGCTTTCAGTTTAAAGGATATTAAAACAATTAGAACATACATTCCAAAAGCGGCAACGAAATAATTTCTAGCAATTCGCAGAATATCTCTTATATTCACATAATCTCGTGAATATAAGAGATAAATCAACAGAATGACCAACTCTGTTGTTGTGGATGCGATAGCTGCACCGATAGAATTAAATACTGGAATCAACACTGCATTCAGTATAAGATTCACAGCCGCACCAACAACCTGTCCGACGTTACTCATATTTTGTCTTCCAGAAGGTGTCAAAATATGAGTTCCTATACATGTACATATGCCAAGCAACACATATAATGGGCAGAATGCGTATAAGATATACACGACCTTATCATATCCTTGTCCAAAAAACCAAGGGACAAAGTTTTTAGCGATGCCCGCCAATCCAAATCCCATTGGAAAAACCAACATACATATAAAGTGAAGTGAGTCTCGCGTACGTTTTTTTATTTCCGTAATCTGTTTTTGTGCAAACAAATATGACATTCTCGATCTCATAATAACTGTATAGGCAGTTACCACAGACATAGTCATGTTGACAATTTTATGAGCCTGTTCATAATAACCATTTTCAGCATTAGATTTAACAATAAAACCAAGCATAGCCTTATCTAAAACTGCATATATCTGGGTCGCAATGGAAGGAATAAAATACACCATCGTCGGTTTAATATGCCTTTTCAGATTTCGAAACTGCACATGCGTGTGTAGCACTTCGTATCTCAACCGAATCCACATTGGAATATTACCCACCAATTGTGAAAGACATAAAATCAACAAATATTTGATCAAGTCATCGTGTGTTCTGACAAACATAAAAATAAACACTGCGCTAAGGATTTTAATAAAGCTTCCACGTACTGCAACATACTTGAAATCTTCAATTCCTTGATAAAACCAAGAAATATCCAATACTGCACTGATAAGATAGGGAAATTGCACTGCAAAGTACAGCATATACTGTCCACTAGACATAAGCATAATAAAATATACTGCTGATGAAATCATAATTGCAATTGTCTTTACGCAAGCGATTTCCCAAAAAAGCTGTGAACGCTTTTGTTTATCCTCTCCGACAGCTGCAATTTCTTTTTGTCCATATGTAGCCACACCCAACGAACCGACCAGAACAAATGTAGTAATAATTGAATATGTATAACTGTAAATTCCAATATTATCCGCCTTCAATACTCTTGAGACGTATGGTGTAGTTATAAACGGAAGCAGAAGATTCAGCACCTGAAATATCATATTGTAAATATAGTTTGTTGTAATGCTGTTTTTCCTAGTTTTCATTGACTCCTCCATAAGTTGATAATTTAGCATGTTATTCATCTATAAAATGGAACACACCCATTATCTTCGAATATATATTTCAAGTTGCATATTTACTATACGGCTATTCGAAAGAGTCACCAGAGACGTCGCTCTATTGCATGGTATATATATATAGGAGAAAACTTCTTGCAAAAATTTTTCACCTGTTTTACACGAAGTTTTTCCATTAGTATCTCTTTCTCAGCAATTATACTAATGACCTCTCTTGCCGCTTCTTCAAAATCACCTGTTTTCCTATAAGCATGAATAAATTTGTTTCTCGCTTTATGCGGAATTGATGGTGCATTAAGTTGATGATCGCATTTAATCGGTTCACATACTGGACGGGAATATGCTTCAATATATCCACCCATTATCAATTTCTCAATCAATTCTTTTCCCTGATTTGTATTTACAAGAACACAGGATACATTCTTTCGGTTTCCCTCATACTTTGCAAGTAGACCAAGTCCCTTATAGTCACCCAATGTAAGATCTCCGCATCTTTCCGGTCTTGCAAAATTACAAGAATAACAATTTTCGCGGTAGATAATTGCACGATGATATCCAATCTGATAGCAGTCATCCGATACAACTTTCTTTGCATAGTAAGTTTTCCCCATTTTTGAAGTCAAGGAAAATACAAAGTTACTTGTATCGAATGATGGATCTCTAAAAGAACAGCTTTCAGCTTTCTCTCCTAACTCTTTTTCAATTGCCTTAATATGCTCTTTCAAATATTTCTCGGGTGGCGTGCCATGGCAGACAAGATCAATATAGTAAATACGTCCCATATTCTCTTTGCGACGTTCTACTTTACGCATTGCCGCAACTTGACAAGGCAGTCCGATAAAAATGACATTTTTACCACTCTCAGCCAGTTTCTGACATCTTTGATAAACAATGCTCGCATCGCTGTGGGCATATTTAGAATTGCGAAATTGTTCTATATCCGATAAATTGGAACCGATATCCATTTTTACGCAATATTCTTTTTCATCATAGTATGTTCCCGTAAAAAACCAACCATTCTCTACCGCGAAACGATATGTAGCACTGGCAATTCCGCCTGAAGCAGATATCCTTTTTTCTTTTTCATCTGCACTCCATGCAGCATATGTATGAATTGGATAGTTAACTTCTGGCTCAGAAAGCTGAGGACAAACTTTTTTACATTTATTACAGCCAATGCACCTTTTTGTATCTATAGCAAGCTCAACCCTTCCATCATCGTTCATCTTATCCATAATACAATGAATTGGACACACAGAAGAGCACGCTTTACAGTCCGTACATTTATTTCCACATATTGATATCAATTGCTCTTTCATCTCTATTTCCGTTCTTCCTTCAACTAATCATCATGGTTTCTTGTATTTGATATTCTGTGATTCTCTCTTGTATAATACAAAGCACAAGGGCATACATCGCATAGAAATAACAGTTATTGCATAGATTTTCAACAATTCCTGCCGCCAGAATGCTCGTGATTCCAGCAAAAATGATTTTACTTTCAAATCTAGTTTTTATTTCAAACAGTCGCTTTAAAGGTGCACAAATCATCCATACAAAAAGCACCAATCCAATCAGCCCACTATCATATAAAATAAATAAGTACTGACTATGTGTCGTTGATGTATACAACCCCCTCAGTACAAAACTTTTTTCAGAACCAGTACCATGACCCAAAATCCATTCCATTCCTTTAATCTGGCTTAAAACACTTGACCAAATGATGGTTCTCCCATTAAATGTTGTTCCTTTTCCCAACTCAGCAAACAAACCATCAAATATGCTGTTAGAAAGGCCAAAACCTGTCACAAAAATTGCCATTCCTAAAACCAAAGAAACTATCACTTTATTCCATTTTGGCAACTTTCTATAGTGACTGTTATTCAAGAAATAAATAACAAAAAAGACAATCAATGCGAAGATTGTTGTAACAATTTCCAAATCAAATGCAATATAAATATTCAAAATCAACGCAGCATACCCTAAGAGTTCAAAAAATTTCGAATGCTGTTGAGCTTTCAAAGATAAATAAACCACCATTCCAATTGGCAGTAAGCAATACGTTAATGAATTTCGAATTCCCCAAAAGTATACTATTCGCTCTGTGCCAAAAGATGATGTTGTGTCAACATATATTCCTCCAGCTAACCATGTCATAACATTCAGAAGTAAGAAAATGACAAATAAATTTGCGATTACTCTGATCATGCTTTCACTTTTTCTTTGATACCAAGCACTAACTAGAATCGTAACTGTAAAATAAGGATAAACATCCGAAAACCATTTATAAACATCGCCTAATTGTATGATTGTTGTCAACAGCATCCACGCAAAAAACACAACTGGATATAAAACAGCATTATTCAGCTTTACACGTTTTCTCATGAGCAATAGCATGCTATATCCAAACACTGTTAACTTCAGGAATTTAATAATGCTCAGAATTTCAGGATACACATAAAGAGAACTAGGTACTAAAAACGGAAAAATCAGAAGGCAATACCATGCATTTATTTTGTCAATCTTCAAAGTCACTATCTATTTTCCCTCCTCAATCATATACTTATTACAAAAAACCTTGTAGAAAATTTGCTCTCACTTAATCACCATCAGCCTGCCATTTCAATTATTCTGTTAGACATTTCCCGTCAAAACTGGTTTATACATTTCAAATTCATCTGGCATAATTTCCATTTTATGCGCCAAATTTTCTGCAAATCTATGCCGAACAGACTCCGAAGAAATAAGCCTTTCCAATGCATCAGCTAAATCATTAGCATCTAATTTTGCAATGAGTCCAGTCATATTATTTTCTATTTGATCATATACGGTGTCATATTCAGAAGAAACGATTGGTTTCATCAGAATTTTTGCCTCATCAAGAACAATGGACTTTCCCTCATACCGGGATGGCTGAAAAACAATGTCACACTGCTTCATATAGGGATATGGATTCTTTCTGACTCCCATCAAAATTACCTTATCATGCAGTTGTTTTTTTTCAATCAACTGTTGCAGATCATTCTTCAGTGGCCCATTTCCCATAATAAACCATACAAAATCCACGCCTCGATTCGAAAGCACTTTTGCTGCCTCAATTCCAATATCAAATCCTTTCTGATTGACTAGTCTTCCAATAGACAGAATTATAGTTTTCTTTTTATTCCTAAACTCTACCGGAAAAAAAGCCTCAGACTGTTTTTGAATCAGAAATTTATCAGATAGGTTAGGAATAGCATATACCTTCCTTGAATATTCCGGAAAAATTCTTACTATACTCTCTACACATAAATCTGAAATCGTCACAATTCCATTGACTTTAGAAAAAAATTCATTTAAAAAGATCTTACTAACATTTAGTTTTTCAATCTGATTATGTACCCAAATAATTTTTTTCTTTGCTAAAACCTTGTCAACAACATAATATGAAGCAGCGCCATCCATATAAGAAATAGCAACATCATATTCTTTTTTTAAAGGTTTCAGATACTTAGACATTTTTTTCCAGTACATTTCATTTTCGGAAAGCCCTTTCTCATTTTTACATACTCTTTTTTCAATTTGCCACTGGATTTTCCTCAGCATTCCACAAACTGTCCAATTCTTGTAAGAAATCAATTCCTTAATTGTGGTAATAAACACTCGGAAATCTGCTGGTGCTTTTACTTGCTTGATAAAAGCCGGAATCTCGCCATACAGTTCACCATTTGTATTTGCCACCATAACTTCTACGGATATTTCTAATTCTTTTTGAGCATCCGGTGTCAGCCTATTCAAAAGAGAAATCAAACTTTTTTCTGCACCGCCCATTTTCATGGAAGGCATTACGATCAACACTTCTTTCATATCTTCACTCCATTATCTATGTCATCAAATACAGTCTGCATAATCGTCATCGGTTGATATTTTTTCCGTTCTTCAACACAATTATCATGCATCCGATCCAATTCACTAGGCTGTTCTGCCACAGAACGAATTGCATTCACCAGTATATTTACATTGCCCAGTTGATAAACCACTCCCGTATATCCATTTTTTACCACTTCAGAATTGTTATGCCAATCCGATGCAATCACAGGAACACCCGCCAAAAAACTTTCAATTACCGAACCAGGCATTCCCTCTCCCGCATAATAAGTCGGAAAAATCATAAGATCATGTGCCGATAAAATTGGTAAAATTTGATCTCCACTAAGCACTCCACCATAATGAACATCCTCACTCTCAGAACATTTCTGCTTCAGCTCTATCGCATACGTTTCATCAAGCGGGCCATATATGTCTAACGTATAATGCGTCCCGGAATTGATCTGGTTTAACATGCAAATTGCTTTAATTGCTTCACTAATTCCTTTTGTCTTCGTCACACGGGAAAATGTATAGCATCTGCAAACATTCCTTTTTTCTGAATATTTCCACTGACAAACCTTTCCAAAATGAAGTGAGAAATTCGCAACTGTCTTTGCTGTAGAGAATCCTCTTTTCTGAAGTTCTTGTGTAAGTTGATCCGTTTCCAAATAAATAGCATCCACACAGTGCAAATACTTTCGAATCAATCTCACATTATCTACTGTCTCTGGCAACCACCCACCAATTACCGGATATACTATAGTAAACTTGTATTTTTTTTTCAATAAATGCAACACCGGAAGAATTAGTTTCAATCCGTTTTGGGTCGGCATGATGACAATAGCATCACACTTCTGGCATATTCTAATTATTTTCCTATAATTAGAAAACATTTTTTTTCTAAAATAGTTGGTATCCAATACAGATATATTTTCGCTACCATACTTTTCACTCAACAGTTCAAGATAATTATGAGTTTTTACCGCTTGACCATTCACCGCTACGTCATCATATCCATACATAAAATGACCAAGAACTGCTATTTTTTTTTCTTTCATAATATGACCTCTCACACTCTCCAAAAACAATTCTTCAGCCACGATGTAAGAACTTTTAAAAAACATCTCATTGTTCAGTTACTGCATTTTTTGAGAAGCAGCTTCCAAGGATTTGTCTGCTATATTTTTATACAGGAAAACGTCCGTAAGAGGGGAATCCGCCTTTTCTCTGAGCGCTTCATATGCATCTGTATTAGCATATTCCATGATACTATTTCGAATTGCTTCAACACTATCAGCACAGATAAAAGCACAATTTCCGCCATTATTCAGATGGTTCATTCCATCCCAATAGGCAAACAAACAGGGAATCTTACAAGCACAAGCCTGTTCCCAAAGAACAGAATGCTGCCCTGGAAAAACAGCAATATCCGAAGCCAGGAACACATCATTAATTTCTTTTGTATTCATCCACCCCAGCATGATGACATTCTCATTGATACTTTTTTCGATTTCGCCTTTATAGTTATCAGCAACATTACCGAACACAAGTAATTTTACACCGGGCATCCCCTTGACTGCCTTCATCAGTAAATCAATCTTCTTGTTCTTTTCAATTTTTCCACCTGTGCAAATCACAAAATCGGTTCCAATATTATACTGATTTCGCAAATCATTTCGAATCTGATTACGATTATCAAAATCTATAAGTTCATCATCTGCCCCCATAATCAGGACATCTGTTTTCTCTCGTTCTATACCAAAACGTTTTACAATAAAGTCCTGTCGCCAAGGAGTGACACCATAGTACTTGGCAACGTATTTCTTAGAAAATCCATTTACAAACCGCCAATATTTGTAGAAAAGATCTGTCAGCAGCTTTGTTTTTCTCCTACCTATATTTTCATCTAAATGATTATCGTGAATAATCACACACTGAGGATTATATTTCTTTTTATAATGAATCACCTGGAAAACCGTTAGTGTCATCAAAGAATGAATCATAACAAAATCCGGTTGAAACGACTTTAGAATATCTCCAACATCCGTAAAAGACACTGCTTTGCCAAAAGGCGAATTTCCAAACATACGTCTTCTCCGGTAAACATGAACTCCATCATCCAAAATAAAATCAGTCTCTCCCACGTCTACTTTTCCATTACTTGTATTTTCAAAAGGAGAAACTACAACTACAACCTCATGCCCCATTTTTCGTTGGTATTTGGGTAACAGATTGTCTTGATAACTCCAGCCTACGTTATACGGAGACAGGGGTGCAATATGCATAATTTTCATTTTTTACCTCTGTATCTTATATAATTATAAATAAATTTACTGTTCGTGGTAAAATACCGTTTGAATAATCGTCTAGGTTCTTTCATAAAGCGGTAAAACCATTCCATGCTGATATCCTGTACCCACTGGGGAGCCTCAGCAATTACTCCAGAAACGACATTGAATGCACCGCCAACGCCAATCATCAAACCACTAATTTTCCCTTGCATTTTATAGCAGAATACCTCTTGGCGTGGCGCACCCAAGGCAACCCAAACGACATCTGGATTGGTTTTATTAATTCGATCTATAAGCGCATTCTCCTCCTCTACGCTAAGCGGACGAAATACAGAAGGTTCACACCCGACAACTTCGACCCACGGATAATCTTTTTGGATTTCTTTAAGAAGCGCATTTAAATTTTCTTGTGTTGTTCCATAAAAGTAATGCCGGATTTTTTTTTCTTTAGATTCTTCAAAAATCCTTCGCATTAAATCTGGTCCTGTAACACGATTCATCTCTGGAAATTTCTTTTTTCCGATTACAGACAACGGTTTTCCATCTGGAACAGATAGCAATGATTCTGCCTGCACTTTATAATACATCGGATCGTCATGTGCCATGACTGTTGTGTGAACGTTGGAAACGCAAATGTAATTCCCATGAGCTGCATCCCAATTACGGAAAAGGAAATCCAAACAGGAATCCATATTTACAGCAGAAATTGGCACTCCAATGATATCCACTCTTGGAGGAATGTTAGTTAATAACTCTTGATTTATCATATATTTCCATCAACTCTCTATAATTCTCTTTATCGCTTAGATTATTCTGATAATATTGATATGCCTTATCGGAATACTCCACTCTGTTTAAAACCACATCACTGAGCGCATCTTTAAATTTGCAAAAATCTCCCACTGGATAAACTGATCCACCCTGTGCTTCTTTAACCATTTCGCCTGGGTTTCCAATATCTGTACAAACCACTGGCACTTTCATAGAAAAGCACTCCGGTATGCCCATTCCAAATGTTTCATACCATTCGCTGGGAATAATTACAGCAATAGATCTTTTATAGTCCTCAAATACATCCTCTTGAGGTTTAAAGCCCATAAATGAAATATTTTTCACCCCATTAATTTCTTTTCTAACTCTTTTTTCCAATGTTCCGCTTCCATAAATATGAAGAGTGTAATTTTCAGGAAGCTGTTTCCACATCTCAATTAAGGAAAGTATACCTTTATTGAACTCTAATCTCCCAGCATAAACGAATTGATTATTCACGACCTTGTCGGCCTGACTATTCTTTACCCCCCCCATAAATGTTCGTATATATCATTTGTAATGGTGTAATTTCTATCTTTTGATAAGGTATTGCTATAATATATCAACGCTTTTTTTCGATATTCTTCGTTATTGTTCAAAATATCTTCAATTGCTTTTACAAAAGTATCTGACTTGTCAGGATCAAATATTGTTCCGCCTTTTGATTTTTCAACAATGTCTCTGCCATTTCCTATATTAGTCGATACAACAGGGCATCCAATTGCCATTGCCTCTGCAATAATCATCGGAAAACCTTCATACCATATACTCGGAAACACAAGTGCTGTCGCAGTTGACAAATCTTTAAAAACAGTTTGTTGCGGGGCAAATCCATAATAGGCTATATTATCATGTGCATTTTTCTGGACAAATTCCTTTAAAGTTCCATCGCCATAAATATGTAAACAATAATCTTTAGGAATTAGTTTCCATAATTCTAAAAGCAATTTTATTCCTTTGTTTTCTTCAAGTCTGCTCGCAAAAACGAACACTTTTCGATGCGAATTTTCGATTGGTTCTTCTTTTCTGCTTACAAAGTTTGGTTTTACAAATACTTGATTTGAATTTATGTCGATGAACTTATCAAATTTTCTTTTATTGAATTCTGTCAGAAAAATATAAGATATTTTTTTATAAATTCCCAGTTTTTTATTAATTGTTAGCATGGCTACAACAATCATTGTTCCCAAAGTGGAGTTCCTATAACATTTGTTTTTTATTGCCTCCTTAAAGTTTCCGTTTTCGCGGCACTTTTCGCATATCTTACCATTGCAGTAAAAGGATCCATTAGGGCAGAGGAATCTAAAATTATGAATTGTTTGAACTATAGGAACTTTCATACTTCTTGCTGCATAGTACACAGATGGCGATATCAATGGAAACGTATTATGACAATGAACAATATCTATCCGTTCATGTTTTATTATCTTTCTAATTTCTATATAAGTTCTAAGCGACCACACTGTTGTAAAGGGCAGGAAGATAAGTTTCCACTTATCCTTTTTTAATTCATCATTGCTCCGCGTATATTCTATTACCTTATGTCCATTTTTTCGAAGCAACTCAACTTCATTTTTAAAAACAGTATGTTCTCCGCCACCAATTTGATAAAAGTTATGAACCATTAAAACTTTCTTTTTATTCATAATCACCACCCATGGTTTAGTACTTTCTCCATACCATCTTATTAACAACTCCAGTATAGCTCTGGATAATTTTTATAACCTTATCCGACACATTTTCATCCACATAATCCGGCACAGGGATCCCAAGGTCACAATTCTTATTCATTTCAACGGCTACGTCCACTGCCTGCAGTAAATGATCCCCATCAATACCTGCAAGAATGAAAACTCCCTTATCTAGTGCCTCTGGACGTTCTGTCGATGTCCGAATGCAGACAGCTGGAAATGGATGTCCTACGCTGGTGAAGAAACTACTCTCTTCTGGAAGTGTACCACTATCGCTTACAACACAGAAAGCATTCATCTGCAAGCAGTTATAATCATGAAATCCAAGAGGCTCGTGCTGGATGACGCGCTTATCTAATTGAAAGCCACTCTGCTCCAAACGCTTACGGCTACGCGGATGGCAAGAGTAAAGAATAGGCATATCATACTTTTCTGCCATCTTATTGATAGCTGTAAACAGTGATGTAAAGTTTTTTTCTGTGTCAATGTTCTCCTCGCGGTGGGCAGACAACAGTATGTATTTGCCTTTTTCCAAACTTAATCGCCGATGAATCTCGGATGACTCAATCTTCTCCAAATTTTGATGCAGAACTTCAGCCATCGGAGAGCCTGTAACATAAGTACGTTCTTTAGGAAGGCCTGTGTCTGCTAGGTAGCGACGAGCGTGCTCAGAATATGCCATGTTAACATCAGAAATTATGTCAACAATGCGTCGATTTGTTTCTTCCGGCAGACACTCGTCCTTACAACGGTTACCTGCTTCCATATGGAAAATCGGAATATGCAGCCTTTTTGCACCAATGACAGACAGACAACTGTTGGTATCACCCAACACCAGAACTGCATCTGGTTGAATTGCTACCATCAGTTTGTAGCTTTCAGCGATAATATTACCCATAGTTTCACCAAGATCCGCACCAACCGCATTCATATATACTTCCGGGTCATCCAATTGAAGATCATGAAAGAATACACCATTCAGGTTATAATCATAATTCTGACCAGTATGTGCTAGAATCACATCAAAGTATTTACGAGTTTTGTTGATAACAGCTGCCAAACGAATAATCTCAGGGCGCGTACCAACAATAATCAATAATTTTAGTTTTCCATCATTCTTAAATGATACATTCCTATAATCAGCCATTCTGTTTCTCCTCTCTCACTGGCTCAAAAAATGTGTCCGGATGACTCGGATTAAAGATTTCATTACAGGTCATAACTGTCACCATATTTTCTGTGTCAGACAAATTGATAATATTATGTGTCCACCCAGGAATCATGTGAACCGCCTCAATCTTATCACCAGATACTTCAAACTCCACGAACTCACCTGTATTGATGTTGCGCTCCTGAATAAGTCCATGTCCAGCAACAACAATAAACAGTTCCCATTTTGAATTATGCCAATGCTGCCCCTTTGTAATACCAGGTCGGCTGATGTTGATACTTACCTGTCCACAATCTTCTGTGTGAACCAGTTCGGTAAAAGATCCTCGGTTATCTACATTCATCTTCAACGCATATTTGAACTTATCAGTCGGAAGATATGTTAAATACAAGGAATACAGTTTCTTCGCAAAAGAGCCGTCAGGAATCTTAGGCATCATAAGTGTAGTAGGCTGCTGTTTGAATTTTTGCAATAAATCAACAATTTCGCCCAGCGTGACCTTATGTGTAACAGGTACACAGCAATAGCGCCCATCTTCTTTCAAAACAGTTTCAACACCATCAAACTCACAGTGTTTTTCTTTATTTTCCAACAAATCAAACATACCTTCTACAAGGTCATCAATATAAAGCAATTCAAGTTCTGTGCTACGATCATTGACAGTGAATGGCTCATCATTTGCGACCGCCCAGCAAAAGGTACTAACCGCACTATTATACTTCGGACGGCTATGCCCCATCAGATTGGGGAAACGATAAACAGCAACCTTAGCTCCCGTTTCTTTAGCATAATCAAAGAACAGTTCCTCACCAGCCCTCTTGCTACGGCCATACTCGCTATTGCCGAACCGACCTGCTAGCGTAGCCTGAATGGATGAGGACAGCATGATGGTTGCTTTGTTATTATGTTTTTTCAGACAGTTCAACAGGACGGAAGCAAATCCGAAATTTCCTTTCATGAAATCTTCAGGATTTTCCGGACGATTCACACCTGCCAAATTAAAAACAAAATCCGCTCTTTGGCAATATTCATCCAACTCTTCTGCCGTTGAGCCTAAATCATATTCATATATTTCCTCGATTGTTATTTCCGGTCTGGTTTTATTTTTCCCGTCCCGAATATTTTTCAAATTATTGCACAGGGCGGTTCCAACCATCCCCTTGGCACCTGTTACTAGAACATTCATATTCTCACCTCTTTACTTTACCGCAGTGCAATTTGGAATATCCGCATCATCTTGAACAACTGCATTATTGCTAATTGTCACGTTACTACCAATTCGAACACATTTTCCTACCTTGGCATATGTACGCACCACTGAATTGGTGTAAATCAAATCAAAATCGTCTACAGAACAATCGTGGTGGATTTCAACCCCTGGATTCAGCAGTACACCGTTACCTACTACAGAGCCATTTTGAACAGTTACATGATTCAGAAAAACACAACCCCATCCGATTTTTGCATATGGACTTATATATGTGCTAGGATGAATCAAATTTGGAAATTTATATCCGATTTTTGCTGCTATATTATAAATACTCTCTCGGACACGATTATTCCCGATTGTGACAATCAGTTTTTTATACTCTCCAAAAAGTGTCGGTAAATCTGAAGTATTTCCAATCACTTCCACTCCACATATTTCAGTGCCCATTTCGAATCCATCATCTACAAAAGCACAATCATAATTCAAAACTGCTGTTTCAGATACAACACGACCAAATCCACCTGCACCCACTAGCAGCAGTTTTTCTTTACACATTTGGAATGCCTTTCAGTTCATTCTGAACATATTCGGTGGTCATAATCTTTTTTACAGTTCCTTCCACATCCAAACGGTTCGTATTATGGCTTGTATAGGACTCATCTGCCATAGTATGTACTTCACCCTTAACCACAAACTTATCGTAGTTCAAATCGCGGTTATCGGCAGACACACGGAAATAGTGGCCCATATCTTCACTACGCAGACGCTCCTCACGAGTCATCAGAGTCTCAAATAACTTTTCTCCATGACGGGTGCCAATAATATTCGTTCCGGTATCACCAAAGAGCTGCTGAACAGCCTTCGCTAGATCACCGATAGTCGAAGCATCCGACTTCTGAATAAAAAGATCTCCGGGGTTGGCATGCTGGAAGGCGAACATCACCAAATCCACAGCCTCATCCAAATTCATCAGAAAACGTGTCATGCTAGGATCAGTAATAGTAATCGGATTTCCTGCTTTAATTTGATCGATAAACAAAGGAATCACGCTTCCACGGCTACACATAACGTTACCATAGCGAGTACAGCAGATGGTGGTTCCACCACGTTCCGCAGCTACACGGGCATTAGCGTAAATAACATGTTCCATCATAGCTTTAGAAATACCCATGGCATTGATTGGGTAAGCCGCCTTATCGGTAGACAAGCAAACGACACGCTTGACACCTGCGTCGATAGCAGCGTGAAGCACATTGTCGGTACCGATAATATTAGTCTGAACAGCCTGCATCGGGAAGAATTCACAGGATGGTACCTGCTTTAGGGCTGCAGCGTGGAAGATATAGTCAACGCCAGGCATAGCATCACGAATGGACTGTGGATTACGGACATCTCCGATATAGAATTTTACCTTTTTAGCTGCTTCTGGATGTTTTGCCTGAAGCTCATGGCGCATGTCATCCTGTTTCTTCTCATCGCGGGAGAAAATGCGAATCTCTTTCAAATCAGAATCCAAGAAGTGTTTCAAAACTGTAGAACCGAAAGAACCTGTGCCACCAGTAATCATAAGAGTTGCGTTATCAAATGTAGACATATTTTTTCTCCTTTTTTACAAAACAATTATGTTAATCACGCTGAAAAATATCGCGTGTATAAACCTTATTCCTCACATCATCCAAACACTTGTCATAGCGGTTTGCGATGATAGCATTGCTCATTTCCTTAAACTTAGTCAGATCATTGACCACAAGGCTACCAAAGAACGTGTCTCCATCCTTCAGAGTAGGCTCATAGATAATGACAGAAGCGCCCTTAGCCTTAATTCGCTTCATAACGCCCTGAATAGAACTCTGACGGAAGTTGTCAGAATTTGACTTCATAGTCAGACGGTACACACCGATGGTCACAGACTTTTCATGCTTCTCATCATACTCGTTGTCATCATCATAGCCGTAATATCCAGCCAGTTTCAGAACACGATCTGCAATGAAATCCTTACGAGTACGGTTGCTCTCCACAATAGCTTCAATCAAATTCTCCGGTACATCGGCATAATTTGCCAGCAACTGTTTAGTGTCCTTGGGGAGGCAATATCCGCCATATCCAAAGCTAGGATTGTTGTAGTGGCTACCAATACGAGGATCAAGGCAAACACCGTTGATAATCTGCTGGGTATTCAGTCCTTTGCTCTCTGCATAGGTGTCCAGTTCGTTGAAGTAAGCCACGCGCAGTGCCAGATATGTATTAGCAAACAGTTTAACTGCTTCTGCCTCGGTGAAGCCCATAAACAGTGTGTCGATGTTTTCCTTAATTGCACCCTCCTGCAGCAGACCAGCAAACTCATGAGCAGCCTCAACCAAACGCTCATCATTTAAGTCAGTACCAACAATGATACGAGAAGGATACAGATTATCATAAAGAGCCTTGGATTCTCGCAGGAACTCCGGGCTGAAAATGATGTTCTTGCTATCGAACTTCTTACGCACAGAAGCGGTGTAACCAACAGGAATCGTAGACTTAATGACCATAATGGCATTCGGGTTATATTCCATCACCAATTTGATTACAGCTTCGACCGCAGATGTGTCAAAGTGCTGGGTATGACTGTCATAGTTTGTGGGTGCAGCTATTACAACAAAATCGGCATCGGCGTATGCGGTCTTAGCATCCAGCGTTGCAGTCAGATTCAGCTCTTTTTCTGCAAGGTACTTCTCGATATAATCATCCTGAATCGGAGACTTGCGATTGTTGATCAGCTCAACTTTCTCCGGAACAATATCAACTGCGGTTACCTGATGGTGCTGAGAAAGCAAAGTGGCAATGGACAAACCCACATAACCTGTACCTGCAACAGCAACTTTGTAATCTTTCATCGTTTTTTACTCCTCCCGACCTTTTCAAACCGTACCGTTGAAAAGGAATCTTTCATCTATTTTCACATCAACCTGATGTCCCAACTTGCTAATTTTTATTTCATCCAACACAAAGAGCGGATAGGCTCGCTTGCCTGTCCGCTGGCA